>MDTB01008950.1_pt1 | contig 10287 bp, 10 predicted proteins | sample 811161 | NCBI WGS metagenome assembly MDTB01 (sample SAMN05326650, study PRJNA326480) | marine metagenome | isolation source: seawater | place: Mediterranean Sea | collected 2009
GATGATCTGTTTGAATGGTTGGGATTTGGGCGCCCCATTGCTGGCGGAAAGCTGACTGTGAGAGGGCATTTTCTGGCCGATGGCGGGTTTACGGGACGCGCCCGTATCGTGGAATTTGATGTTGTCGATGCACCGATTTTGGCGCAAATATTTCGGCTTGCATCATTCACCGGAATTCTTGATGCACTGCGCGGCCAAAGCCTCAGTTTTAGGGCTTTTAACGGTGCGATTGCATTTGATCAGCAGGCTTTTCAAGTGACCGACGGCTTTGCATATGGCCCAAGTTTGGGAATCTCGGTGCAGGGTAAATATAACCGCATGGACGAGAGCGTTGATTTTTCGGGCATGGTCGCGCCGGCGTCGGCCCTCAATTTGGTTATCAATCGGTTTCCAATTCTTGGCCGAATGATCACCGGTGGGCGCAAAGAGGGGTTGTTGGCGGCCCAATATAAAGTCATTGGAACAGTCGATGAGCCGACTGCAGTGGTCAACCCATTGACCGCCATTCTACCAGGGTTTTTGCGCGGTTTGGTGCGCCTCGGGGAAAGCGAAGTTGACCGCAATGGCGGCGACCAAAATTAGCGTCCGATTAGCTTGCGGCCACCACACGTAACAACGCATGACGTTTTTTCCCGACCGATAATTTGATCATCCCCTGAGCGCTGATATTGGCCTCGCCAAGGCTCAGTTGCTCATCGTTCACGGCCTGGTCGTTGACCCGGACGCCGCCACCTTTGATAAGCCGTCGGGCTTCGCCGTTAGAGCTCGCAAGCGCCGTCTGCCGCAAGGCATCAACAATCCATAAATTCGCACGGATCGTCGCCGCATCGATATCAATGGTCGGCAAGCCGGCGCCTAATTCGCCTTCCTCGAAGGTTTTACGGGCTGTTTCTTCCGCCGCTTGTGCCGCCGCCGCGCCATGGGCCAGGCCCGTCACTGCATTGGCCAAGACTTTCTTAGCGTCGTTAATTTCAGCCCCTTGGAGTGCTGTCAGGCGGTCAATTTCGGCCATTGGCAAGTCAGTGAACAAGCGCAAAAAGCGACCAACGTCAGCATCTTCGGTGTTGCGCCAAAATTGCCAAAAATCATAGGGTGAACGGCTTTCGGCATTCAACCACACCGCGCCTTGAGCGGTCTTGCCCATTTTTTCGCCGGAGGCAAGAGTGATCAGCGGTGTCGTTAGGCCGAAAATCGTCTGCTGATCGACCCGCCGGGTGAGATCAACCCCATTGACAATATTACCCCATTGGTCGGAGCCGCCGACCTGCAGCATACAGCCATAGCGGCGGCGCAACTCCAAGAAGTCATAGGCCTGCATGATCATGTAGTTGAACTCAAGAAAGCTAAGCGGTTGTTCTCGCTCTAAGCGCAGGCGGACACTGTCGAAAGAGAGCATTTTATTGACCGAAAAATGCGCCCCATATTTGCGCAGAAACGGAATATAGGCGAGCTGGTCCAGCCATTCGGCATTATCAACCATGACCGCGTCGGTCGGGCCATCACCAAAATCAAGATAGCGTGCAAAAATCTTTTGAATCCCGGCCTTATTGGCCTCGATTTGCTCATCGCCGAGCAGTTTACGGGCGTCATCTTTGCCCGATGGGTCGCCAATTTTGGTGGTCCCGCCGCCCATCAACACAATCGGTTTATGGCCGGTTTGCTGCAGGCGCCGCAAAATCATGATTTGAACCAAACTGCCAACGTGCAAGCTGGCAGCGGTACAATCGAAACCGATATAAGCAGGGGTGGTGCGGCTGGCCATCAGCGCATCTAAAGCGTCTAAATCGGTGCATTGATGCACATAACCACGATTGGTCATGGTTTGCAGAAATTCAGATTGCAGCTGGCTCATTATTTAACCCTGGCTTTACTGACTTTTGGGGGTTCCTCGCCGGCCGCAGCGCGGCCAGCCAAGGCAAGGTCCATATGGGTGTTGATCCCGAGCATCAAATCATCGATTTGATTGGTGAAAAAATGGTTCGCGCCGCTGACGATGTTGTGGTCGATGACGATGCCTTTTTGCTGCGACAGCTTATCGACCAGTTTTTTCACCGATTCCGGTGGCACTACATCATCGGCCGCACCGTTGATGATCAGACCCGATGCCGGACATGGCGCAAGGAAGCTGAAATCAAACATATTCGCCGGTGGTGCAACGGATACAAAGCCGGTGATTTCCGGGCGGCGCATCAAAAGTTGCATACAGATCCAAGCACCGAAGGAAAACCCGCCAATCCAGCAATAGGGTGCGTTTGCGTTAACGCTTTGCAGCCAATCTAAGGCAGCGGCAGCATCACTCAGCTCGCCTTCACCCCGGTCATAGATGCCCTGGCTACGGCCAACGCCGCGAAAGTTAAACCGCAAGGTCGAAAAACCACGTTGCACGAAACTCTGATACATCGCGTACACCACCTTGTTATTCATGGTGCCGCCATGTTCAGGGTGCGGATGCAAAATGAGTGCGATTGGCGCGTTGGGTTCTTCCCCATGAAGATAGCGGCCTTCTAGGCGACCTTCGGGACCGTTAATTATAATTTCAGGCATGCGGACCTCTCGTGGCGGCGCGGGATGAGTCAATGGTGTGATATCTATGCCAGATGGCAGTGACATTCACCACAGCGCTGCAGGGTTGTTCTTTATATATCAGCGCTTATATCGTAAAAATAACGATCAATAGCAAGCTTCCGCTCAAACTAATGCGAAATTTGTTAGCGTTTGCAGCGGATAATGCGGCGAGAGGGATCGATCTTTGGTGCTCAAAAATATCCGTGAAGATATCATTGCAACGATGGACCGCGACCCTGCGGCACGCTCGTTCATCGAAGTTATATTTCTCTATCCCGGCTTTCACGTGATGCTGTTTTATCGCCTCGCCCATCCGCTGTGGACAATCGGGTTTAAGTTCATCGCCCGAGCGATCATGCAACTTGGCCGCTGGCTGACAGGGATTGAGATCCATCCAGGTGCGCGCATCGGCTCCGGCTTCTTTATTGACCACGGCATGGGTGTTGTGATTGGCGAAACCTCGGAAATTGGCCAACAAGTGACGCTCTATCATGGCGTGACTCTGGGCGGGACGGCACCTCATGAGGGCAAAACAGTTGCCAACATGCAAAAACGCCATCCCACCTTAGGCGACCATGTGGTTGTTGGCGCAGGGGCTAAGATCCTGGGGCCGGTTGTGGTTCGTGAGCGGGCGCAAGTCGGCTCCAACGCCGTCGTTGTCCGCGATGTGCCGGCCGGTGTGACAGTTGTCGGCATCCCAGGAAAGATTGTGCATCCGCGACCTGCGAAAACTCCCGAACGTTTCGCGCCCTATGCCTCAAGTGGCCGTGATTTGGATCCTACCGGCAAAGCGGTTGAAGCATTGATGGCCGAGATGCATGACCTGAAAACCAGGCTTGCCGACCTCGAGGCAGGGCAAGGAATTAATCCCGAATATCCGACCCGCTCAGCAACGTCGAAACCGACAGACCGTCGATCCGACGGTGATGAATAAAACCCTTGGATCAACCTGATGTTTGGCTTTAGCGGGTTGCGCCGATGACCCATTATCTTGATCATAACGCAACCTCGCCGCTTCGCCCCGAGGCACGCGCCGCCATGGTTGCGGCGATGGACCTGGTCGGCAATCCGTCCTCGGTTCACAGGCATGGCCGGGCAGCCCGCAAACTGCTTGAACAGTGCCGGCAAGATGTTGCCGAATTGGTCGCCGTGCCGGCAGCGCAAATCGTTTTTACCAGTGGCGCAACCGAGGCCAATAACCTGGCCTTGGCGGCAGCCGCCGACCGTCATTATGCAATTTCGGCGGTGGAACATGAATCGATCATCGGTGCCGCCGGCCCAGCAGCGACGCAGATTGCCGTTGATCAAGACGGTGTCCTTCAAGCCGATCATTTGGCTCAGGTTCTGGCCACCCAACCGGCCTTGATATCGGTGATGGCGGCCAATAATGAAACCGGCGTGATGCAGCCGATCAATGCGATTGCGGCGGCAAGCCACCAGGCCGGTGCTTTGTTTCACTGCGACATGGTGCAAGTGGCCGGCAAGCAAGAAATTGCCGGCGGCGATATCGACTTAATATCGCTTTCGGCACACAAGCTTGGCGGCCCGGCCGGGGTTGGGGCCCTGGTGGTTGCACCTAGTCTTGATCTGGCACCGCTGCTGCGCGGCGGTGGGCAGGAGAAAGGGCGCCGTGGCGGCACCGAAAATTTGGTCGGCATCGCCGGCTTTGCAGCGGCGGCGCGGACGGCACGGGCAAATTTAGACGATTTTACCAGGCTGGCACAGCTGCGCGATGAATTTGAGACAGCTTTACGGGCGGCCGTGCCGGCGGCCCAGGTCGTCGGTGGCAATCAACAGCGTCTGCGCAATACCAGCTGCATCGCCTTGCCGGGTGTGGCGGCGGCAACCCTGGTAATGGCGCTGGATTTGGCCGGGTTTTCGGTGAGCGCCGGCGCCGCCTGCTCATCAGGTAAAGTTGAACGCTCGCATGTGCTCAGCGCGATGGCGGTTGACGGCTGGGTCCGTGACGGCGCCGTGCGCATCAGTCTTGGCTGGAGTAGTCAGCCAACTGACCTAGATGGTCTTGTCGAGGTTTGTGAACGCTTGTACAAGCGGGCATCAAGGGAGCGCCGGGATGGTTAACGTAATTTTCAAGGAACGTGACGGCAATCGCCGGCAAGTCGACGGCCAGGCCGGCGACAGCTTGCTTGACGTGGCGCGTGCCAATAGCATTGACATTGAGGGCACATGCGAGGGCCAGATGGCCTGTTCAACCTGCCATGTGATTGTTGACCCGGACTGGTTTGACCGACTTGATCCGCCCTCGGATGACGAAGAAGATATGCTTGATTTGGCGATCGGCCTGACCGCGACATCGCGTCTTGGTTGCCAGGTTGTCTTGCGCGACGAGCTTGACGGGTTGGTGGTTGAGCTGCCGGCTTCGGTCGTTAATATGATGGGGTTATAAGAATGCAAGAGGCTGGGTTTTTCGACCGTTTACGGCAAGCTGCCGGACCCGTTTGGGATGATTATGTTGATCATGCGTTCATTGCCGGGATCGCCGATGGCAGTCTGCCCGAGCCGGCTTTTCGCCATTATCTTGGCCAGGATTACCTGTTTCTGCTGCAGTTCGCCCGTGCCTATGCGCTGGCTGTCTATAAGTCTGATAGCCTTGAAGACATGCGTGCCGAGGCTGCTGGGATGTCGGCAATCCTGGATGTGGAAACCCATCTACATGTGACCTTCTGCGCCGGCTGGGGGCTGGATGAAGCGGCCATGGCCGCCTTGCCGGAGGACCCAGCCTGTATTGCCTATACACGCTTCGTTCTGGAGCGCGGTATGGCCGGCGATATTCTGGATCTGCATGTTGCGTTATCACCCTGCATTATTGGTTATGCCCATATCGGCCGCCGTTTGGCAGCCGATCCGGCAACCAAAATGGCCGGCAATCCTTATGCCGATTGGATTGCGATGTATGCAGGTGATGACTATCAAGAGGTTGCGGCTGCGGCTGAAGCGCGGCTTAATAAAATCGCAAAGCAGCGCGGCGGTGAGGCACGCTTTGCATCGTTGTCACGAGATTTTTCAGCAGCAACCTTGTTAGAGGTTGGGTTTTGGCAAATGGGATTGGAACGGGCGTGAGCAATATCGATGAGCCCATCATCGCCGGCAAGCCGGCGGCCGAAACACGGGTGGTGGTGGCCATGTCCGGCGGCGTTGATTCAACGACCACGGCTGCTCTGCTGGCCGAGCAAGGCTATGATGTCATTGGCGTGACTTTGCAGCTTTATGATTATGGTGCGGCGGTTAAACGCAAAAATGCTTGCTGCGCCGGCGAGGATATTCACGACGCCCGCACCGCTGCCGAAAGAATTGGCATCCCGCATTACGTGCTTGATTATGAAAGCCGCTTTCGGGAATCGGTGATTGATGATTTCGCCGACAGTTACTTGCGGGGGGAGACACCGATCCCATGTGTGCGCTGCAATCAAACGGTGAAATTTCGGGACTTATTGACGGTTGCTCGGGATCTTGACGCCGACGCTTTGGCCACCGGCCATTATGTGCGCCGGGAAGTTGGCGCGGCTGGCGCCGAATTGCATGCCGGTAAAGATCCAACCAAGGATCAAAGTTATTTCTTATTTGCCACAACCCCAGAGCAATTAGACTACCTGCGGTTTCCACTGGGCGGCCTGTCAAAAGCCGATACCCGTGATTTGGCGCGGCGATTTGGCCTTGAAATTGCCGATAAGCCGGAAAGTCAGGATATTTGCTTTGTGCCCAATGGTAATTATGCGGCAGTTGTCGAAAAATTGCGTCCGGGAGCGGCAGACCCCGGCGATATCGTCGATATGCAAGGCCAGGTCCTTGGCCGCCATCAGGGGATTATTCACTACACCATTGGCCAACGCCGGGGGCTTGGCATCGGTGGCCGCCGTGATACCGGCGATGCAGCACCACAGAGTGACTCGCTGCCCGATACCGCGCCGCTGTATGTGGTCCGACTGGACCCGGACAGTAAGCAAGTTGTGGTTGGTCCAAGGTCTGCTTTGGCGCGCGAGGTTGTTGGCCTTGGTCAGCTGAACTGGCTTGGCGCGGGTGACCGGCCAATCGATGGTCTTCCGGTGATGGTTAAGCTGCGGTCAACGATGGCCCCGGTGGCGGCGCATTTGCGGCAGGCTGAGGCCGGTTGGCAGGTGCATTTGGCGGAACCACAATTTGGCATCGCGCAAGGACAAGCTGCGGTGCTCTATGCTGCCGATAGCGCCCGCGTGCTTGGCGGTGGCTGGATCAATGCAAGTTAACGGCTGATTGTGGACCGGGCACCCCTATTGGCACCCGGCCCAGCTGTTGTCGGACCGCTTATTGCGGCAGTTTATCGTCGATCCCTTTAACGTACCAATTCATCCCTGCCATGGTGCCGTCATCTAAGACTTCACCGGCGGCGGCAGCGGGACTGCCGTCCTGCTTGGTGATTGGACCGGTGAAAGGATGGAAGGCACCTGAGGTGATTTTCGCTTGCGTGGCTTTGGCCATCGCCGCGACATCGGCAGGCAGGTTGGTATAAGGGGCCATATCAACCATTTTGTCGCCCATGCCGCCCCACACATCGATGGATTTCCAGCTGCCGTCAAGTGCCGCTTTCACCCGTGAGACATAATACGGGCCCCAATCATCGATGATCGAGGTGTACTGATTTTTTGGCGCAAACTTAATCATGTCGGACGCTTGGCCAAATCCATACACGCCTTTTTCCGCCGCAATCTGCAGCGGCGCGGTGGAATCCGTATGCTGCGTGATAATGTCGGCACCCTGGCCAATCAGCACTTTGGCGGCATCGGCTTCTTTGCCGGGGTCAAACCAAGAGTTCACCCAAATAATTTTCACTTTGAAATCAGGATTGATCGATTGCGCACCGAGCATGAAGGCGTTAATGCCGCGGACCACTTCTGGAATCGGGAATGAAGCGATATAGCCTGCAACCCCGGACTTTGACATTTTAGCGGCAATCTGGCCAATCACGTAGCGGCCTTCATAAAAACGCGCCGAATAGGTGGTCACATTGTCGGCACGTTTGTACCCGGTTGCATGTTCAAACTTCACGTTGGGGAATTTTTTGGCAACGTTCAAGGTCGGCTCCATAAAGCCGAATGAGGTGGTGAAAATCAGCCCTGCGCCTTGACGGGCAAGCCGGGTAATGGCGCGCTCGGCATCAGGGCCCTCAGCGACTTTTTCCACATAAACAGTTTCAACTTTATCGCCAAAAGCTTTCTCGACATCCAAACGGCCCCGATCATGCTGATAGGTCCAGCCATGGTCACCGATCGGGCCCACATAAACGAAGCCCACTTTCAGTTTTTCAGCAGCGCCGGCGGTGCCGGCAGTTAATGCAATTGCGGCAGCCATCGCTACCCCAAGCCATTTTTTCATTTTCCAATGCTCCTCTTGTGTCTTGATTAATGCGATATCCCTCAACCCGCCGTCGTCAAGCGGCGCTTTAGCGATCCGGCACAAAGGTTTGCCCAATGCACGCCGGGGTATTTATTTTCGTCAAACTGCGATTCCGCGAGATCACGACCAATGCGGCAATGGTAACAACATAGGGCAGTGATGACAAAAATTGTGCAGGGATGCCAACTCCCAGGCCTTGAATATACAATCCCATGATCCAAACCGTCCCAAATAAATAGGCACCAATCAAGAGACGGCCAGCCATCCAGGTTGAAAACACCACCAGGGCGAGGGCGATCCAGCCGCGCCCGGCGGTCATGTTTTCAATCCATTGCGGGGTATAGGCCAGCGACAGATAGCCACCGGCTAAGCCGGCACAAAGACCACCGAATAAAATACAGCCATAGCGGACCTTAACCACCGGGTAACCAAGCGCATGTGCCGAGCTGTGATTGTCGCCGACCGCTCGGATAATCAACCCAAGGCGGGTGCGGGCCATCACAAAAGCAACCGCTGGGATCAACAAGATAGACAGGTAGACCAGTATATCCTGGCCAAAAAGAATCGGTCCAATGAAAGGAATATCGGTCAGGAACGGAATGTCGAAGGGCGTCAGCTTGACTCCTGGTAGACCGGTAAACGCTTCCCCAATCAGGCCCGATAAACCAAGCCCCAGCAAAGTTAAGGCAAGTCCAGAAGCAACCTGATTCGTCACCAGGGTCTGGGTCAGAAAAGCAAAAATAAAGGCCATCGCGACGCCGGCGACACTGGCGGCCAAAATCCCCAACAAGGCTGATCCACTGCCATAGGCCGCGGCAAAGCCACAGACCGCGCCGACCACCATCATACCTTCTACGCCCAGGTTCAGAACCCCGGAGCGTTCAACCACCAATTCCCCAATCGCCGCCAGCAGAAGCGGCGTTGCGGCGGTGATGATGGTTAAGATGACAGCTTCAAGCGCGCCCATGGCCTATTCCTTCCCTGTGGCGGCCACACTGACCCAGCGTGGCCGGTACAAAATGAGCGTGTCGCAAGCGAGAATGAAAAACAGTAAAATACCTTGGAAAACCTGCGCTGTTTTATCTGAAACACCCAGGTCGACTTGTGCTGCTTCACCACCAAGATAGCTGATCGCCAACATCACTCCGGCGACCAGGACACCAAATGGGTTGAGCCGACCAAGAAAGGCCACGATGATCGCGGTGAAGCCATATCCTGGCGAAATATGCGGCTGCAAATGGCCACTTGGCCCGGCAACTTCGCAAATGCCGGCGACCCCTGCTAAGGCGCCGGAGAGCAAGAAACAAAACCAGACCATCCGTGGTGGTGAGAAGCCTGCAAATTCGCCGGCTCTTGGGGCTGCACCCATGACGCGGATTTCAAAGCCTTTCAGGGTTCGCCCGAGGACGACCGCTAAAACAGCGACGGCAATAATCGCCAAAGCCGCTCCGAAATGTACCCGTCCGTCGCCAAGCGTCGGTAAAAGTTGCCAGCCTTCAAAAGCGGCAGATTTGGGAAAGTTAAAGCCTTTTGGATCGCGCCATGGACCGCGCACCAACCAATCCAACAAAAGTTGTGCAACATAGACCAGCATCAAACTGGTGAGGATTTCATTGGCCCCAAAACGGGTTTTTAAAAACGCCGGAATGGCCCCCAAGAGGGCGCCGCCAACTGCCCCCAGCATGATCATCAAAACCATAACGGGCCAGCTTTGAAAGCTTGGCAGCAGGATCGGCAGGGCGGCACCGAGCAATGCACCTGCGGTCAATTGGCCCTCGGCACCAATATTCCAAACATTGGCGCGGAAACAGACCGCCAAGCCGACACCAATCATCACCAAGGGTGCCGCTTTGACGACCAATTCTTCCAGCGACCACAGGGTCGTTAAGGGATCAATAAAGTAAATGTACAGCGCAGGACCGGCTGCTAAGCCTTGGGCGGAAAAAATAATCGCTCCCGCAAAAACCGTCAGGACAACCGCCAAGACCGGCGACAGGTAGCGCATCCAATACGATTGTTCGGCACGCCGTTCGAGCACCAACCTCATGAATCACGCCTTTCATGGGCGCCGGCCATCAGCAAACCAATCGCTTCGGCGGAGGTTTCTTGCATCGCAATTGGCGACGATAGCTGACCGCGAGAAATCACCGCTATGCGATCGGCAATGGCGAAGATTTCGTCCAGATCCTGGCTGATCAAGAGCACCGCTGATCCGGCCCGCGCCAGGTCAATCAGGGCTTGTCGGATTGCTGCCGCAGCACCGGCATCGACCCCCCAGGTGGGTTGGTTGATGATCAGTAACTGTGGCTTACGGTCAAGTTCGCGGCCGAC
>MDTB01015550.1_pt1 | contig 10287 bp, 11 predicted proteins | sample 811161 | NCBI WGS metagenome assembly MDTB01 (sample SAMN05326650, study PRJNA326480) | marine metagenome | isolation source: seawater | place: Mediterranean Sea | collected 2009
ATTTGGTAATTTTTTATCTTTCATATAATACTTCAGATATTACATGAAAATTAATCTTACAAATATCAAAAAATCAGAAAAACTTCTAAATAAGGGAGAGTGTGTAGCTATACCTACAGAAACTGTTTATGGTTTAGCTGGAAATGCTTATTCTAATAGTGCTTGTAAAAAAATTTTTAAACTTAAAAAAAGACCAAAAAATAATCCTCTAATAGTTCATTATTATAATAAAAAAAACCTTAAAAAGGACTGTAGTTATAATAGAAGTTTTCTTAAGCTATATAAAAAATTTTGCCCTGGACCAATTACATTCATTTTGGACTTAAAAAAGGACTCAAAAATCTCAAAAATTGCAACTAACAAACTAAATACTTTGGCTGTTAGATTTCCAAAACATCCTGTAGCAAGATGTTTATTAAAAAAACTCAATTTTCCTTTGGCTGCACCTAGTGCTAATTTGTCATCAAAAGTAAGTTCGGTTAGTTCTAGTGATGTGAAGGAAGATTTTGGAAAAAAAATTAAATATGTACTAGAAGGAGGAAAGTCATCTATTGGACTTGAGTCAACAATAATTGATTTAAGAAATAAACCCTCAATACTTAGATTGGGTGGTTTGAAAATTTCTGAAATTCAAAAAGTATTAAATAAAAAAATTAAGATAAGTAATACAAACTCAAATATTTTATCTCCTGGTCAATTAAAGATTCATTATTCTCCTGGAATACCAATAAGACTAAATATAAAAAAAATTAAAAAAGAAGAAGCTTATATTACAATCAAAAAAAAGAAAAAAGATAAACCTAATTGTTTCTTTTTATCTAAAAACGGTAATTTAAATGAAGCTGCAAAAAATCTATATAGCACTCTAAGGAAAATAAAAAAAAATAATTATAAATCAATAGCTGTCGGTAAAATTCCTAATAAAGGACTTGGCAAAACCATAAATGACAGATTAATGAGAGCTTCAAAATATTAATGCTATCCCCACTTGAAGTGATCTGTTTATCGAAAAATTATAATAGCAGTAGTAATGCAGTACGAAATATTTCTTTTAAAATAAATAAAAACGAAATAGTTGGAATTCTCGGTCCTAATGGATGTGGAAAAACCACAACTATAGGTATGATTTTAGGATTGCTTAAACCCTCAAATGGTAAAGTCTTAATAAATGGATCAGAGATAGAAAATAAAAGAGTGGAGTCTTTAAATAATTTAAATTTTATTTCTCCTTATATTGAATTGCCAAAAAAACTAACAGTAAAACAAAACCTTGAAGTATATGGACGACTTTATGATGTAAGAAACCTAAAGTCTAAAATTGAATATCTCTCTGAAAAACTTAGACTTAATGAAATAATAAATAAAATTACTGGTGAACTCTCTTCTGGTCAAAAAAATAGAGTAAGTCTTGCAAAATCAATTATTAATGATCCTTCATTATTGTTACTTGATGAACCAACAGCATCTCTTGATCCAGAAACTGGCGATTTTGTTAGAAAATTTTTAGAAAATTATCAAAAAGAAAGGCAAGCTTCAATTTTACTCGCTTCACATAATATGGCTGAGGTAGAAAGATTATGTTCCTCTGTACTTATGATGAATAAAGGAGTTGTGATTGATCAAGGCAGTCCCTCAAAATTAATTAAAAAACATGGAAGAAAAAATATGGAAGAAGTTTTTTTAAAACTTTCAAGGAAAAATTATGAACTTTAATAAAATGTATGGTCTTTTTTTAAGACACTTTTATCTTATTAAAAGCTCTTTACCAAGAATATTAGATCTTATATATTGGCCAACGATACAAATAATTCTTTGGGGTTTTATTTCAAAATTTTTCTCAACTTATAGCAATTATTACAACGATACCCTTGGAGTGATTCTTACATGTGCAATACTTTACGATATTCTATTTAGGTCGAGTATTAGTTTCAATATGCTTTTTTTAGAAGAGATTTGGAGCAGAAATTTTACAAATCTATTTATAGCCCCTCTTAAACTGAAGGAAATAGTTACAGCATTAATATTTACAGCTTTAATCAGAACTTTAATTGGGTTAGTGCCTGCAATAATTTTGACATCTCCCTTATTTGGAGTTTCAATTTTAAAATTGGGCTTTCCCTTATTTTTATTATTCTTAAGTTTGTATTTGTTTGGAATTACCTTAGGTTTATTTGTTAGTGCTGGTCTAATTAGATTTGGTCCATCTTTTGAGAATATTGCGTGGTCCTCTTTATTTTTGTTAGCTCCATTGGGCTGCATATACTATCCAATAGAAATACTTCCTAATTTTTTCCAATTAATAGCTAAGGGGTTGCCATTAGTTTATATTTTTGATGAAACAAGAAATATTCTTTTAAATGGATTTGTAAATTTTGAAAACTTAAAACAAGCTTATTTATTAAATATTATTTATCTTTTATTAGGAATATCTTTATTCTACTTTTCATTTCTTAAAGCTCGAATTAAAGGAACCTTGATAAATATGGGAGAATGATAAAAATTATCTTTTTTCGAAATAACTTTCAACTGAATTTTCTTGTTCCGCAAATTCTAGTTTCATTTTATCATAAGCTTTTGAAGTATTAAATGTTCTAGTAACCATTTTATCAACGACATCAATATCAATTTTGTCAATATTTTTTAACAAAATGTTATTTTGCGACTCTGAATGATGAACATCTGCATCTTGATGAGCGATAAAAATTTCTAATTCATCTTTATTAAAGCCTCTTTTTGAATACTCTTTTTCAAAAAAAGTGGATATATCTGGATACCATCCCTCTATAGCAGCAGTACAAGACATTAAAGTAAATAAGTCTGACTCTTGACAAATTGACATCCATTCATCATTAATTTTTTGAAGTTCGTCATTAAACTTTGGAAAGTATCCTCTTTTAATTTCAGTTCCATTGAAAAGTTTAAACCTCATATCTAGATGATCAATATGATCTTCAGTTTCTCCCTCATCATCGATAACCTCAGTCATTAATCCAAGTTCGTCTTTTGAAACAATATTTTTATCCGCTGCCTCTTTTAATTTATCTTTGTAAATGTTTTGAATTTTTTCTCTCGTGTATAAAGCCCTATATAACTCTACAACTTCAGAGTTTAAGATTTCTTTTCTTCCAAATTTGCCTTGTTGTATTGCAGAAAGAAATGGCATTTCTTCTATTTTTGGGAATTTACTTTGTATTAAACTGATTATATTGCTCATAGTTGATTATACTTTCTTCAGATCTAGTTATTTATTAACCATCGTTATATATAATTTTTATTAATTTTGTCAATACGTCATAATTGGCGCGCCTGCTAGGAGTCGAACCCAGAACCTCCTGATCCGAAGTCAGGCGCTCTATCCAGTTGAGCTACAAGCGCTTATGATATTAATATAACATTTTATGGAAAAAAAAATAAATTTGATTGTTACAGATATTGAAAAGAACCTTCGTATAGATGTTTTTATTAATAAAATGATAATAAATCTAAGTAGAACTAAAATCAAAAACTTGATTTTAGAAAAAAAATTGAAAATTAATAATAGAATTATAACAGAACCATCAAAAAAAGTTTCTCCTAAAGATTTTATATGTTTATCTATACCGGATCCTAAAAAAGCTTCCTTAAAACCTTATAAATTTAAGTTAGATATAATTTATGAGGACTCAGATCTAATTGTCTTAAACAAACCAGCAGGTATTGTAATGCACCCTGGTGCTGGAAACTTTAATAACACAATTGTCAATGCATTGATAAATTATAATGCAAACTCATTATCACAAATTGGGGGAGAACTAAGACCAGGAATAGTTCATAGAATTGACAAAAATACTTCTGGATTAGTTGTAGTAGCAAAAAATGATTATGCACACCAACATTTATCAAGTCAATTTAATAAACACTCTATCATAAGAATATATCAGTTACTCATATGGGGAAAAATTAAACCATCAAAAGGTAAGATAAAAACTTTGATTACAAGAAGTTCAAAAAATCGGCAATTAATGGAAGTGAGTAATACAAAAGGTAAATCTGCTATTACAAATTATAAAACTTTAGAAATTTTTGAAAATAAGAATAGTCCAACATTAAGCTTAGTAGAGTGTAAATTAGAAACTGGAAGAACTCATCAAATTAGAGTCCATATGAACTATTTAGGTAACAGTATTGTTGGCGATGATAAATATAAAAAAAAGTTTAAGAAAATAAAGAACATTAATAAGTCTTTAGAATATTATTTATATGATTTAAAAAGACAATTTTTGCACGCTAGAACTATCGGTTTTGTTCATCCAAAAAAAAATAAGGAAATGGTTTTTAACTCAATTTTACCCAAAGAACTTGAAATAATTTTGAAAATGCTGAGAAATACTGATAAATAAATTATTGAAAAAAGTAAAAAATTAATTAGATAAACTGAGTAATGAGCACAACTTTTAATAATAACTTACCAACACTATCTAATGAGGGTGGTCTATCTGCTTACTTGGATCAAATTAAAAAATTTCCAATGTTAGATGCTGAAGAGGAATATATGCTAGCCAAAAATTGGAAAACAACTGGCAATATTAAGTCTGCAGAAAAACTTGTGACAAGTCACTTGAGGTTAGTTGCAAAAATTGCAATGGGGTATAAAGGATACGGTTTGCCGGTGAATGAAATGATTTCTGAGGGAAATGTGGGTTTGATGCAAGCTGTTAAAAAATTCGAGCCAGAAAAAGGATTCAGATTAGCAACTTATGCAATGTGGTGGATTAAAGCTTCAATACAAGAATATATTTTAAGATCATGGAGTTTGGTAAAAATTGGAACAACAGCAGCACAAAAAAAATTATTTTTCAATCTTAAAAAATTAAAAAATCAAATTGCCCCTCAGTCTGAGGGAGATTTAAGAAATGAACATGTAAATGAAATAGCAGATAAACTTGATGTAAGTAAAGAAGAGGTTGTTTCAATGAATCGAAGATTATCTGGTAAAGAATTCTCACTTAATGCACAAGTGGGGGAAGACGGTGATGAATGGCAAGATTGGTTGGTTGATAAAGAATTAGACCATGATCTTAAATTTGCTCATCAGGAGGAAATGGAACAGAGAAAAGATTTATTGAAAAATTCAATTAAAGTTTTAAATGATAGAGAAAAAGAAATTCTATATTCTAGAAGATTAAATGATGAACCATCGACTCTCGAAGATTTGAGTAAAAAGTTCAAAATTAGTAGAGAAAGAGTAAGACAAATTGAAAACAAAGCTTTTGAAAAATTACAAAAACATATGTTACTTTTAGCAAAGTCTAAAAATTTATTACCAGTTAATTAAATTTCAAAAGGATTTTCAATCAATATTGTATCATCACGTTCAGGACTAGTGGAAATACTTGATATTTTAGTTCCAATAAAATCCTCAACAGCGTTAATATAATTTTTTGCATTTTGGGGAAGATCTTTAATATTTTTGACACTTTGAGTAGACGTTTTCCATCCAGGAAAAATTTGATAAATAGGTTTAATTTTAAGCTGATCTTCAACAGCTGCAGGAAAATAATCAATCTTTTTACCATCTAACTCATACTGAATACACATCTTAATTTCTTCTAGTTCATCCAGAACATCAAGTTTTGTTAATGCGATACCATCAATTCCAGAAATTTTAATACTTTGTCTAACTAACACTCCGTCAAACCATCCACATCTTCTCTTACGATTAGTAACTGTTCCAAACTCTTTACCTCTTTTACCTAATAATTCACCGATTTCATCTTCTAATTCAGTTGGAAAAGGGCCCTCACCTACTCTTGTTGTATATGCTTTAGTTATCCCTAAAACATAATTAATAGAGTTCGGTCCACATCCAGTTCCAGTTGCTGCAGATGATGCCACAGTATTAGAAGATGTAACAAATGGGTAAGTTCCATGATCTACATCCAGTAAAACACCTTGTGCTCCCTCAAATAATATTTTTTTTTTTTTCTTTTTTAAATTGATCAATGCATAACCATACTGGTTGAGAAAATTTTAATATTTCAGGGGAGATTTTCAACAAATCTTTTTTTAACTTATCCTTTTCAAAAACCTTTTTACCTAATCCTTTCCGAATAGCATTATGGTGTAATAAAACAGATTCTAGTCTTTGATCTAAATTTTTGTCTGATCTTAAGTCCATGACTCTAATTGATCTTCTTCCTACTTTATCTTCATAAGCGGGGCCAATACCTCTTCTAGTTGTTCCTATTTTTCCATCACCAGCTGTATCTTCTCTAATTTCATCCATCTCTCTATGAAAGGGCAGTATTAAATTTGCAGACTCAGAGATAATCAAATTCTTAACATCTACTTTCACCCCTTTAGATCTAATTTCTTTTATTTCATCCAGTAATGCCCAAGGGTCTATTACAACACCATTTCCAATTATAGAAATTTTATTTCTCCTAACTATTCCAGACGGAAGTAGTCGAAGTTTATAGGTTATCCCATCTATAACTAGAGTATGGCCAGCATTATGCCCACCTTGAAACCTTACAACTATGTCTGCTTGCTCTGAAAGCCAGTCAACTATTTTTCCTTTCCCCTCATCTCCCCATTGAGAACCTACAACTGCAACATTTTTCATTATTTGAATTTTTTATTTATTTTCATAGAGTAAATATGATTTATAGGACCGTGACCTTTTCCATAATTAGGGTTAGTTAATATTGCAGAATTTACATATTTAATACCCAAGCTACAAGCTTTCTCAATACTTTTTCCACATGAATAAAAAGTAGCTATTGCACTAGATAAAGTACATCCAGTACCATGAGTATTTTTTGTATTGTGTCTCAAACTTAAAAAAATCTTTATTTTTGTTTTATTTAAAAAAACATCTTCAACTTTTTTTGATTTTAAATGACCCCCTTTAATTAATACATTTCTGGCACCAAGTTTTATTAATTTATTAGCTGCAAATATCATATCTTCTTTGTTCTTTATTTTGATACCACTTAAAACTTCAGCTTCTTGAATATTTGGTGTGATTAAAGAAACTCGTTTTATAAGTTTTTTTTTAAGAATTTCAATTGCGCTGTTGTTTATCAATCTAGTTCCACCTTTAGCTACCATAACAGGATCTAAGATAATTTTATTTACCCTAATTTGATCTAAAGAATCAATAACTTTTTTAATAACTTGCGAAGAATGCAACATACCAATTTTAATTGCATCAGGCATTATATCCTTCGATGTATGAATAATCTGTTTTTTTATTTCACTTGCAGGAATTGGTGTTACAGATTTGACACCTAGTGTGTTTTGAACTGTGACTGCTGTGATAGCTGTCATCGCATATGAGCCAAGACTTGTAATTGTTTTAATATCTGCTTGAATTCCTGCTCCACCAGAAGAATCTGACCCGGCTATAATTAAAATTTTAGATTTAAAATTCAATTTATTTAATTGTTCTTAAAATTATTTTTATACATTTGCTTAACAAAACTTTATTTTTACTTTCACCCATTATTCTTATTTTTGGTTCAGTTCCAGATTTTCTGACAAGTATTCTTCCTTGACCTTTGATTAATTTATTAGCAATTTTAATTGAATTTTTAACAGATTTTTTTTTAAGTATATCTTTATCTCTAATTTTAACATTTTTTAAAATTTGAGGTATTTTTTCAAATACATTAAAGAAATTACTTGCTCTTATATTTTTATTTAAAGCTTGAATAACTTCTAAAGCAACTAATAGACCATCACCAGTAGTTGCAAATTTTCCAAGAATTATATGCCCAGATTGTTCTCCACCTAAATTAAATTTTTTCTTTTGCATAATTTCTTTCACATATCTATCGCCAACTTTAGCCCGAATAAACTTTATTTTGTTTTTTTTAAAAAAGTTTTCCAACCCATAATTTGACATCAAAGTTCCAACAACACCGCCTCGAAGAATTCTTTTTTTTTTCCATTGCAAGGCTAAAGCAGCAATGATTTGATCACCGTCAATAATTGAACCCTTTTCGTCACACATTATTATCCTGTCAGCATCACCATCAAGTGAAATCCCTAAATTTGCTTTATGTTTCTTAACAGATCTTTGAAGATTATTCGGAAAGGTTGAACCACAATTTTTATTAATATTGAAACCATCAGGTTTATTTCCTATAACTATTACTTTGGCTCCAAAAGACCTTATCATTTTCGGTGCAGATTTATAACCAGCACCATTTGCACAATCTAAAACTATTTTCATATTTTTTAGTTTAAAGTTTTTAGGAATTTTTTTTTTAAAATTTTAATATAGTCGTCAGTACCAGTTTCTAATCTTTTGACTCTTCCAAGAAGATAGGGTTTTGATAAATGATTTGAAACTCTGCTATCAATTAAATCTTCAATTTTTTTCTGGATTTTATCAGATAGTTTCAGTCCATTAGGACCAAATAATTTTAAACCATTATCATAAAATAAATTATGTGATGCAGTAATCATTATACCTAAATTTGCATTCATTAATTTAGTTAACATGGCCAGACCGTTAGTAGGTAGAGGACCCAATGTATATACATGCATACCAGCAGACGCTAAACCAGAGACTAAAGCAGGCTCTAAAGCATAGCCAGAAAGTCTAGTATCCTTCGCAATTATAGCAGTCTGCTTTTTTTTTTTTAAATTCGTGAAATATTTGCCTGCAGCTAGACCAAACTTAAAAAACATATCACCATTGATATTTTTGCTGTTGACCTGACCTCTTATCCCATCAGTTCCAAAATATTTCATCTTTATTTAATTAGTTCTTTAAAAACTTTTATACCTTGATTAACTTCATTAACATCATGGACTCTTAATATTTGAACACCCTGCATCATGGCAAAGAGACCCGAACCAATTGTTCCTCCTATTCTTAAAGTACTATCGTTATTTTTGGATAATTCTTTAATAAATTTTTTTCTAGACATTCCAAGCAATATAGGGAATCCAAGAGAATGGTAAATTGATATATTTTTAATTATCGTCATATTATGTTTCAAATTTTTTCCAAAACCTATACCAGGATCTAAAATAATATTATTGTGATTTATGCCAATTCTTCTTAAAAATTTAATTTTTTTTTCAAAAAAGTCATAAATATCTAGTAAAACATTTTTATATTTTGGATTATTTTGCATAATATCAGGAGTTTCAAGTGAGTGGTGTATTACAAAAGGTATCTGATATTTTTTTATAACATTTATAGAATTTTTATCATAATTTAATCCTGAGACATCATTAATAAATTTAACACCTAACTTTATTCCCTTTTCCATAATCTCTGATTTTCTTGTATCCAGAGATATTATTTTTTTTTTATCAATTTTTTTTAAAAGTTCTTTTATTCTTGTCCACTCAACTGTAGGGCTAATGGATTTTGATCCTGGCCTAGTCGACTCACCCCCAATATCAACCATGTCAGCTCCACTTTTATACAGATAATCAAGTTGTTTTTTTGCCAAATTATATTGAAAATATTTTCCTCCATCTGAAAAACTATCAGGAGTGACATTTAGTATACCCATAATCTTTGGAGTATTTTTGAAATTTAAGTATTTGATTTTTTTTTTATGTTTTGTAATTATTTTTATATCCGCTCTTATCTTTTTTTTTATAGGAGTGGATAATTTATCAATTTTTTTTATGGATATTTTTTTTGAAGATTTTCTAGAAATTATTTCAATTTTATCAAAAGATATTGAGATCTCTCCGTTTAGAGGTAAAGTCCTTCCTTGTTTAACTAATTTTTTTGATTTAGCTCCATAATAGAAATTACACGCTCTTGTGTAATATCTGGACATTAAGATTAGTGGACAATTTTTGGTTTAAGGCCCAAAGCGCCTAAAGCTGATCCTTTATCATCCTCAACTTTTAAATCTTGTTTATCTGCTGGATATATATTTTTATTAATAATATTTTCAATTTCTTCACCAGTTAAGGTTTCATAAGTTATTAGAGCTTTTGCAATTTTATGTAAATCATCAATTTTGGTGGTTAAAATTTCTTTAGCTTTGTTATAACCTTCATCAACAAGCTTTCTAATTTCTTTATCAATTTTTTGAGCAACTTCCTCAGAAACTGATTGAGTTTGTGTAACAGACCTTCCTAAAAATACCTCTTCTTGATTTTCACCATATTCAACCGGACCCATTTCTTCACTCATACCATATTTTGTCACCATAGCTCTTGCTAGTTGAGTTGCTTGATTAATATCGGATCCATTACCTCCTCCAGCTCCTGTAGAGATGTTATCCTTTCCAAATATTACTTCTTCCGCAACTCTGCCTCCAAAAC
>MDTB01078050.1_pt1 | contig 10287 bp, 6 predicted proteins | sample 811161 | NCBI WGS metagenome assembly MDTB01 (sample SAMN05326650, study PRJNA326480) | marine metagenome | isolation source: seawater | place: Mediterranean Sea | collected 2009
AAAGATTGATGTATTGATGAATTATTACACAGGCACAATTCAAGCAGAAGCAAAAAAGTGGGCGGCAGAAAATCCAGAAACATCAAAAGATACTAAAGATACTAAAGAAGATAAGTAAACTTTCCTTATAAATAGTGTAATAGGAGAGATTACATGGCAGCGATAGCGAATTTACTTATTGACCAAGGTGCAAGTTTTTCAAGTACAGTAACGGTTTATAATTCAGACGATACAGTTTTTGATTTAACTGATTATACAGGAGCAGCACAGGTCCGTAAATCTTATTCATCAAGTTCAGCTTCAGCGACATTTACAATTTCGTTCAGTTCAGACAGGACTCTAGGTCAGATAACACTTTCACTAACACCAACACAAACGGCGGAGTTAGAAGAAGGTCGTTATGTATATGATATAGAGGTAACTTCGTCAGATAGCACGGTAACAAGAGTATTACAAGGTACAGTAACGGTGAGTCCAAATGCGACAAGATAATATATTATGGTATAAACTAGGGGAATTATGCCAATTAAAGCAAAAATAACATCAACTAATAGTGCAGGTCCTCAAAAAGTATCAGTAACCTTACCAGCTGCAAGTGGTTCTATAACAAGCGTATCATCTCTTAGCGCTTTAGATGATGTTACAATTAATATTACTACTGCTGGTTCAATATTACAAAGAAATGCTGATGGTGGTAATTTTGTAGGTCAAGTACCACAAACTGACTTTACATCCGCAAGTGCAACAAGTATTCATGGTGGTAGTGCAATAGAAACAGCAATACAATCTGGTACATATACATTAACAAATAAAACTTTATCTACAGCAACATTAACTGGTATCATAACAGCAACAAGTGCTGTCTTTGCAGGTGCTAGTCCACTTGTATTTGAAGGTTCTACATCAGATAGTTTTGAAACAACTTTAGCAATTACAGACCCTACAGCAGATAGAACAATAACAATTCCAAATGCAACTGGTACAATTATTACTCATGGAATGTTTAGTGGTGACGCTACTGTAGCAACAAGTGGTGCAGTAACATTAGCAACTGTTAATTCAGATACATCAGCAGTAGGTAGTTCTACAGCAATACCAGTAATTACTGCCAATGCAAAAGGACTTGTTACTTCAATTTCAACGGCAAGTATTACAACCACATTAACTGTAGGTGCAGATAGTGGGTCAAACGATACAGTATCGTTAGCAAGTGATACATTAAACTTTGAAGGTGGTTCAAATATCACCACAACAGTTTCAGATAACAATATCTCCATAGCGATGGATGCTACACCTGTTTTAACAGGTTTAACTTTTGAAGGTAGCACAGCAGACAGTTTTGAAACTACATTAACAGTAGTAGACCCAACAGCAGATAGAACAATAACATTTCCAAATGAAACTGGTACTGTAGCTCTTTTAACCGCAGAACAAACTTTAACAAACAAGACATTAACAACACCTACTATTAACACAATTGTAGGTACTAATATGACCTTGGATGCTTCTGGTGATATTTCATTAGACGCTGCTGGTAATGATATAATTTTAAAAGACGCTGGTACTGTCTTTGGACAATTTAGTAATAGTGGTGGTGAGTTAGTAATTAAATCAAGTTCAAGTGCTACAGCAGCATTAACATTTAGTGGTGCAAATGTAACAGCTGAAGGTACCTTAACAGTAGATGGAAACTTAACTGTATCTGGTACAACTACTACTGTGGATTCAACCACTATCAACATTCAAAACGCCTTTGTTTTTGAAAGTGCAACTGACGATAGTTTTGAAACAACTCTTACAACTGTTGACGCTACAGCAGATAGAACAATATCATTACCAAATGCAACTGGTACAATTGTTTTAAAAGATACAACAGACACATTAACGAACAAGACATTAACGACACCTACTATTGAAGAAATAGATAGTGGTGGTGATATCACATTAGATAGTGCTGGTGATATTATACTTGACGCTGGTGGTACAGATATTATTCTAAAAGATGATGGCACAGAATTTGGACGATTAAAAAACAATAGTGGTGAATTAAGACTACAATCAGGTAGTAGTTCTACAACGGCAATCTCAATGTCAGGTGCCAATGTTACTATTGCAGGTAATTTAACTGTTACAGGTAATTCAACAGGTGAGGGTAATATTACAATTGGTGACGCTGCCGGTGATACAGTAACTTTTGGTGGTACAATTCAAGGTAGTTTAGTCTTTGAAGGTTCTACAGCAGACAGTTTTGAAACAACATTAACACCAGGTAATCCTAGTGCTGATATCACTTTATCATTACCTAGTTCTGGTAGTGATACATTGGTAGGTAAAGCAACAACTGATACATTTACAAACAAGTCAATTGATTTAGAAACTAATACACTAACAGGTAGTCTTTCAGAATGGAATACTGCTTTACAAGGTGATAGTTTTGTTTCATTAACAGGAAGTGAAACACTTACAAATAAAGTTTTAACAAGTCCAACTCTTAATAGTCCTACAATCAATAGTCCAACTATTGTATTTGAAGGTAGTACAGCAGATAGTTTTGAAACAACTTTAGCGGTTACGGACCCTACAGCAGATAGAACAATTACATTCCAAAATGGTTCTGGTACCGTTGCGTTCTTAACGGATGTTACAGGTTCTTCCGTTGCAGGTTCATTTTCAACTCTTACATCAACTGGTAATACTACCCTTGGAGACGCAACATCAGATACGGTAACATTTAATGCAAGAATAGCGTCTCACTTTGTACCTGCCGCTAATACAACATATGATTTAGGTACATCTTCTTTAAGATGGAATGATTTATATTTAGATGGTAGTACGATTAACCTTGGTGGTGCAAGTATATCATCAGACGGTACAGTAATTACTTTACCATCAGATAGTAAGATAGGTACTGATAAAATACCAACGGCGGACTCCGCTACTGGGATTGTTACAAGAACAGTTCCACTATTCACAAAGGCAGGTGGATTAAGTTCAGCAGCCTTACAATTAAAAATGAAAGCTTCAGGTCCAACTGATATAGTATTTACGGCATTTACTAAATCAAATGGTAATAGTATTACAACACAAGAAAGGGCATTTTTCTCATTTTAAGAGTAAAAAAGGATAAATAGTCATATGGCAGATAAAGTACCAATAAGGACGGTCTTCGACAGTAGCGGAAATGCTACTGGATTAGCAGAGTATCAATCAGGCGAAAGTGTAGGTTTTATACACGGTGGTACTGGTTTAACCGCTATAGGAACATCAGGACAGATATTAAGAGTAAATAGTAGTGCAAACGCATTAGAGTACACATCTACTATACTTACACCAGACGGAACAATAACTTTAGACAGTTCTGGTGATATTAATTTAGACGCTGGTGGTGCAGATATCATTCTTAAAGATGACGGTACAGAATTTGGTAGATTTACTAACTCATCTGGTCAACTAGTCATAAAATCATCTTCATCAAGTACAACGGCAATCACAATGAGTGGTGCCAATGTTACTGTAGCAGGTAATTTAACTGTTACTGGTAATACTGAAGGAGACGCTAACATAACTTTAGGTGACGCTGCTACAGATACAGTTTCTTTTGGTGGTACAATCACAGGCAATCTAGTATTTGAAGGAAGTACAAGTGATAGTTTTGAAACAACTTTAGCACCAGGCAATCCTAGTGCTGATATTACTTTAACATTACCAGCAACTGCTTCAGATACAATAGCAGGTATTGCCTCAACACAAACTTTATCTAACAAAACATTAACAACACCAATCATAACAGAAATTGATTCCGGTTCTACAATTACATTAGACGCTACGACTGACATTGTGTTAGACGCTGGTGGTGCTGATGTTATATTGAAAGATGACGGTACTACTTACGGTAGTTTATCACAAACAGGTGGCGAATTAGTAATTAAATCAGGTTCATCACCTACAACAGCAATCACAATGGCGGGTGCAAATGTTACCATTGCAGGTAACTTAACTGTATCTGGTACAACTACAACTGTGGATTCATCTACAGTTAATATTACAACAGGTTTTATCTTCGAAGGTTCTACAGACGATAGTTTTGAAACAACATTAACGGCGTCAGACCCAAGTGCTGATAGAACATTAACTTTACCAGATGTAACTGGTACTGTAATTTCAACAGGTAATTTAACAGAAATTACTGCCTTAGGAACATTGACTGGTGCAACACCATTAGTATTTGAAGGTTCTACGGCAGACGCACACGAAACAACTATTGCAGTAGGTAATCCAGGTAGTGATATTACTTTAACATTACCTAGTTCAGCAAGTGATACAATTGTTGGTCGTGCAACAACAGACACATTAACAAATAAAACACTAACAAGTCCAACAGTTTCAGGTTTAACTTTATCTGATAGTTCAATTGTATATGAAGGTTCAACTGCTAACTCACACGAAACAACTTTAACAGTTACAGACCCAACAGCAGATAGAACAATTACATTACCAAATGCAACAGGTACTTTAATAACTCACGGTATGTTTAGTGGTGACGCTACTGTAGCAACAAATGGTGCAGTAACATTAGCGACAGTAAATAGTGATACATCAGCGGTTGGTAGTACAACTGTTATACCAGTAATTACTGCTAACGCAAAAGGACTTGTAACCTCTGTAGGTACTGCCTCTATATCAACTGTATTAACAGTAGGTGCAGATAGTGGTTCTAACGATAGTGTAACAGTAGGTACAGACACATTAGATTTTTCAGGTGGTACAAATATCACCACAACAGTTTCAAATAATGATATATCTATAGCTTTGGATGCAAGTCCAACAGTTACTAGTTTAATATTTGAAGGAAGTACAGCAGACAGTTTTGAGACCACATTAGCGGTCACAGACCCAACTGCTGATAGAACATTTACTTTTCCTAATAGGTCAGGAACAGTAGCAATAACATCAGACACATCCTTTCCACAATCAACTCTGGTACAACACCCGGCGGCAACAGGAAACCATGACGCAGGAGCAGTAACAGCTTCAACTACAGACGCCTTTGGCGCAATAACAGGAGATTTATTTGATTACATGGAACCTCGTGGTTCTAGTGATACAGTAGATTTAGGAAGTGTTGCATAATATAATGAATAACTTTGATAAATAGTATAAATAATAGAAGATAACAGGAGATATCAATGCCAACAGCTTTACAATTAAGAAGAGGAACTACTTCGCAGAATAATTCCTTTACTGGTGTCGTTGGTGAGGTAAGTGTAGATACTGATAAAGATACCCTACGAGTGCATGACGGCTCAACGGCCGGTGGATTTGAGGTGGTAACGGCAACAGCTACTCAAACCCTTACAAACAAGACACTAACAGCACCAACTATTTCAAGTGCCGCTTTTTCAGGCGCTTCATTTACATTTGAAGGTGCTACATCAGACAGTTTCGAAACAACTCTAACTGCTACAGACCCAACAGCAGATAGAACAGTAACTATCCCTAACGCTACTACTACACTAGTAGGAACGGATACATCTGACACTTTAACAAATAAAACATTAACAAGTCCAGTTATTACAACAATGACTGGATCATCTATAACTTTAGATAGTGCAGGCGATATTAATTTAGACGCTGATGGTGCTAACATTACTTTCAAAGACGGCGGTACAACTGTACTAGATTTCGTATTAGATGGTACAACATCAGTAACATTAGACGCAGGTGGTGATATATCATTAGACGCTGATGGCGGAGATATATTTTTTAAAGACGCAGGTACTACTTTTGGTAGTGCAACAAACACAGGTGGTAATTTAATAATAAAATCAGGAACAACTACAGCGGCAACATTTAGTGGTGCCAATGTAACATTAGCAGGTACTGTTGCTTCAGGTGCAATAACATCATCAAGTACAGTAACCGCTACACAAGCGATTTTATCAAATGCAAGTCCATTAGTGTTCGAAGGTTCAACAGCAGACAGTTTTGAAACAACTATTGCAGTTACAGACCCAACAGCAGATAGAACAATTACTATACCTAATGCAACAGACACATTGGTAGGTAAAGCAACTACTGATACACTTACAAATAAAACACTAACAACTCCAGTAATTGCTGAGATTGATAGTGGATCAAACATTACATTAGACGCAGCTGCTGATATCGTATTAGACGCTGGTGGTGCTGATATAACTTTAAAAGATGATGGTACAACATTTGGTTCATTAACTCAATCTTCAGGTGAATTACTTATTAAATCAGGTTCTACACCTACGACAGCAATCACAATGTCAGGTGCAAATGTAACTATCGCAGGTAACTTAACAGTTTCAGGTTCTACAACTACAGTAGATTCCTCTACAGTTAACTTACAAACAGGTTTCGTTTTTGAAGGTTCAAGTGATGACAGTTTTGAAACAACATTAACTGCTACTGACCCTACAGCAGATAGAACAATTACTTTACCAAACTTAACTGGTACAGTATCATTGATAACTGCTACAGAAACATTAACAAACAAAACACTAACAACTCCTGTAATTGCAGAAATAGATAGTGGTTCAACAATCACACTAGACGCAACAACAGACATTATACTAGACGCTGATGGTGATAATATCACAATGAAGGCTGCAGGTACTACTGCCCTTGACTTTGTACTAAATGGTGCAACTGATATTACACTAGACGCTCCAGGAGATATTAAAGTGGACGCTGGTGGCGGAGACATTTTCTTCCTAGATGACGGTACTACTTATGGTAGTGCAACCAATAACTCTGGTAATCTAATCATCAAGTCAGGTACAACTACGGCGGCAACCTTCTCTGGTGCCAATGTAACTCTGGCAGGAACAGTAGATTCCGGTGCTATCACTTCATCAAGTACAGTAACCGCTACAGGTTTTGTAAACACAGGTTCAATAGTATTTGAAGGAAGTACAGCAAACAGTTTTGAAACAACTTTAGGTGTTGTAGACCCAACAACAGACAATACAGTTAATATTGCTAATGTTGGAGGTACTTTAATACCATTTGCTGCCGCTTCAACAACGGCGATTGCGGCTACACCGGCAGAATTAAACATAATGGACGGTGGTGTTACAGTAGGTACAACTGCTGTCGCTGATGATGATGGTATCGTAACAAATGACGGCGGTACTATGAAACAAACTAAAGTACAGACATTTGCTACATATTTCGCAAGTGAAATTACTAACATGGGTAATCTTGTAGAAAGTGGTGCTTTAAATGCAGGTTCAATCACATCAGGTTTTGGTACCATTAACAATGGTTCATCAACAATAACAACTACTGGTGCGGTATCAACAGGTGCTTTAACAACAACAGGTATAACAAACACAGGTTCAATTGTCTTCGAAGGTTCAACGGCGGATTCATTTGAAACAACTTTAGGTGTTGTTGACCCAACTGCTGACAGAGCAGTTAATGTTGCAAACGCTGCTGGTACATTACAACCATTCGCAACTGCTTCTACAACGGCGATTAGTGCAACTGTAGATGAAGTTAACTTAATGGATGGTGGTACATCAGTAGGTACAACGGCAGTAGCAGACGGAGATGGTATCGTAACCAACGATGGTGGTACTATGAGACAAACTACAGTACAAACTTTCGCAACTTACTTTGCCGCTGAAATCACAGCAATGTCTAACCTAGTAGAAAGTGGTGCTTTAAATGCAGGTTCAATCACTTCAGGTTTTGGAAACATAGACATAGGTTCTAGTACATTTGACACTACTGGTGCAGTAGGTACAGGTGCAATAACATTAGCTGCAGGCGGAGCAACTACCGCAGGTAGTATCTTATTCAAAGAAGGTACAGATAACGGAACAAATGCAGTAACCTTGATAGGTCCTGTTTCTACGGCAGATATAACAGTTACTTTACCTACACAAGCAGGTACGGTTGTTGTATCAAACACTACGGACGGCAATGATGTTCAACTAGATAGTTTAGGATTGAACACGGCTGCTTCAGGTACTGCTGGAGAATTAAGGGCAACAAACGATATTACTGCCTTCTATTCATCTGATATTGCTCTCAAGGAGAACATTGTTAACATTCCAAGTCCAATGGACTTAATAGGTAAGATTAACGGTGTATTCTTTGACTGGAAACAATCATTCATAGATGAAAAAGGTGGCGAAGACGGATACTTTGTTCGTAAGAATGATGTTGGTGTAATCGCACAAGATGTAGAAAAAGTTATGCCTGAAATCGTTGCAACAAGAAAAGACGGTGTTAAGGCAGTTAAATATGATAGACTTACTGCTCTCTTAATTGAAGCAGTTAAAGACTTACAAGACCAAATAACAGAATTGAAAAATAAATAAGGAGACATTACAATGGCAACACCTAACGCTCAGATAGCATTATCCCAGGTCAATGATGAATTAGGAGTATCTCCTACTTCAACAGCGATTAATATGGGTGCTACAAATGTAAGAGCTCTTGCAGGAATACCTTCAGGTGCAATCGCAATGAGTGATTTACAACAGAAAACAAACGAATACACATACACTTACCTTTTGGTTGCAGGCGGTGGTGCAGGTGGAGAAAACCAAGGCGGCGGAGGCGGCGCAGGTGGTTATATCTCTGCTTCAATTACTTCTGCTCCAGGTATACCATATACTGTGACAGTAGGTGGTGGCGCTTCACCAGGAACAGGATTTTCTGGACCAGGTAATAATGGTGGTGCAGGTGCGTTTGGAAATATCCCAGCTACAGGTGGTGGTGGGGGTGCTTCTGATGGAAACCCAAAATCAGGTAAATCAGGAGGTTCTGGTGGCGGAGGTCGTCAAGGTTCAGGTGGTGGTTCAGGAATTTCTGGACAAGGTAATAATGGTGCTCAAGGTAATGACGCAAACGGCGGAGGCGGCGGTGGTGCAAACACGGCGGCTATACCAGGTGGTTCATCAAATGGTGGTGCAGGTAAAACATTCCCTGGCGATACAATAGGTTATGCAGGTGGCGGCGGAGGCGGTTATTCTGGTTCTAGTGCAAACCAAGGTGGAGGTGCAGGTGGTGTTACATCTGCTCAATCAGGTACAGCAAATAGAGGCGGCGGAGGCGGCGGTGAAAGACAATGGAATGGTTCTGGACAAGGTGGTTCAGGTCGTGTCGTTGTAGTTTATCCAGGCACAGCACAGAAAGGTACAGGTGGTACTGAATCCATTATAGGTTCAACTAGAGCACACACATTCAATTCTTCAGGAACATGGACATCATAATATGGCACACTTTGCAGAATTAGACGCAACAAATAAAGTTTTAAGAATAGTAGTAGTAGATAATAGTAATGTATCTGCTGATATGGCAGCTGACGGGGAAACTTGGTGTGCAAACAATGTCGCTGACGATCCAGCAATACCAAATGTTGGTGGTGTATATCCAGGTGTTGCATGGAAACAAACATCTTACAATCATAAATTCAGAAAAAGATATGCAGCTATTGGTGGTTATTTTGTTGACGATAGTGGTGATGGATACTTTACTACTGTTAAAGTAGATGATGATTGGGTATTAAATACAACTGATGGTGCATACTATCAACCTGTTGCATTACCACCAGATAATAAATTAACATATAGTGCTGACAGTAAAACATACAAATATTCTATATCTTGGGACCAAGCGAATACTAGATTTTTAGGATATGAGGTTACTGGTGAAAACGCAGGAAAATATTTTAGAAATCTTGTAAATAACAATGATATAAATGATTTAACGGAAGAAGCAGTATCTAGTCCAACATCTTCTCAACTTGCTGCTAAAGTTTGGAACCCTTCAAGTCAAGCTTGGGAATAATCACTTAATACCATAATCTAACAAATAATTAGCGGTCGTTTTAGGTATACCTACAAACGGTCTTCCATCATATCTATTAGTTTCTGCTTCAGGTGAAGAAGCGTCATTATAATGTAAGAATACTTGAGCGCATGTTTCGCCATAAAATGTTTCACGCCAATGTTCTAACTCACAACCTTTATATACTAAACAGTCGCCTGGATTTAACATAACTTTAACACCTGGTTCAGTACCTACTTGGTAATCAACAGCAATATTATTTTCATCATAGATTATTGTACCACTACCTGTTGAATCAACATAAATTGGCCATTCATCTCCACCTATATTCATAGTAGCAGAAACGGCACAAGAAGGTCTATCTTTATGTCTTTTGAGAATATCGCCATGTTTATATAAACGAGTATAAGTATATGTTTCAGTTAATCTTATATCAATCTGTTCTTCTAATGTAGG
>MDTB01149009.1_pt1 | contig 10287 bp, 9 predicted proteins | sample 811161 | NCBI WGS metagenome assembly MDTB01 (sample SAMN05326650, study PRJNA326480) | marine metagenome | isolation source: seawater | place: Mediterranean Sea | collected 2009
CTCACCACTAGTTTGCTTTAGAAATTTTTCAAAAGATCCAAGTGGTATCCTATCCTTACCGAGGGAACTCGACTACGAAATTGGTGCGCTCGTTGAGCCACTCTCAGTGGCTTTGCATAGTTTAAATCAAGGAAAATTCTCCTCAGATGATAAAGTTACCATCTTCGGTGGTGGCCCCATCGGATTGAGTGCCGCTCTGGTCGCGCAGTATCACGGTGCCAAAGACGTCGTCATAGTGGAACTATCCGGAAAGCGACTGGAAATTGCTGAGAAACTTGGAGCGATTCCGTGCAATCCCCGAAAGTTGGACGTTAAAGAATTTCTCATGGAAGTGCATGGAGCAAGATCTAATGTTCATTTAGGGGAGCAACCTAATACCACTCTTTATATCGAAGCCACTGGAAACGTGGATGTCTTCCAAGAAATTATAGAAATAGGCTGCAACGAATCCAGAGTCTCTGTAATTGGTGTGCACTTCGAGCCTGTTAAATTAAACTTACTAAAGTTGCTGATGACAGAGATGACGGTGACCGCATCACTAGCCTACAAAAATGAGTTTCCTGCCGTTGTTGAAATGCTCACTTCAAAAAAACTTGATATTTCACCAATGATAACTCACCGCCTTCCTCTATCAGATTTTGAAAAAGCTTTTTCCATTGCGGGTGATCATGACAAAGCGGTGAAAGTGATGATCGACTGTCAAAATTGAAACACCTAGAATCAAGATTCCCAAATAGCTTCGTTAGTGAGAACTCCCTAGCTTTTGCTCGTAATACGAACCTTTAAATGAACTAAAGATTTCTTTAACCTGCGGATGCCTAACCGGATCACCACTAACGTCCACTAAAAGGTTCTGTTCAGAAACATATGCCATATACGCGTGCTGTTCACCCTCGGCTAGCAAATGATAAAAAGGTTGATCCTTATGCGGCCGTATCTCCTCGGGAATAGAATCCCACCACTCGTCAGTATGATTAAACGTTGGATCCACATCAAAAATGACTCCACGAAAAGGATAGTGGCGGTGTCTAACCACTTGACCAACTGCAAATTTCGCATCTCGACTTAGCATTGGACCGTACCTTAACAACTTAATAAAATGATATCAGAAATAGGGAACTAAACTAACTGTAATACAAAATAAATTGGCTTTAGGACATCAATTTTAATCTAAATCTTTGGAATGATGTCTTTCTGGCACTCGACTATCCTCATCTCCCCAAGCTTTGTTTACGCGACGTCCACGTTTTACCGCGGGACGATCATGTATTTCCGATGCCCACCTAGAAACATTTTTGTATGATTTTACATCTAGAAATTCTTGAGCATTATATTGATTACCTATTACTAGGGAACCGTACCAGGGATAATTAGCAATGTCAGCGATAGTATACTCATCACCACACAAGTACCTCCTTGAAGAAAGATTTTGGTCTAGCACACTCAGCTGTCGCTTAACCTCCATCGCATAACGATCAATAGGATATTTCCATTTTTCAGGTGCGTAGGCATAAAAATGTCCAAATCCACCACCAAGATAAGGTGCACTGCCAATATTCCAGAACAACCAAGAATAGCATTCCGCCTTCAAAGAGAGCTTTTTAGGAAGGAAATCATCGAATTTTTCCGCCAAATAAAGCAAGATTGCCCCAGATTCAAATATGCGAGTCGGCGGGTCAGTAGTCAAATCCATCATTGCGGGGATTTTCGAATTTGGATTAGCTCCAACAAAACCACTACCAAATTGTTCACCCTCACCGATATTAACTAGGTAAGCATCATATTCAGCTTCTGTCTTACCCCGCGCAAGTAACTCTTCCAATAAAACAGTAACCTTGATTCCATTGGGGGTAGCGAGCGAGTACAGTTGTATTAGATGCTCTCCAATAGGAAGTTCTTTTTGATGTGTTGCCCCAGCAACAGGCCTATTAATATTTGAGAACCGTCCTCCATTTTCTGATTCCCAAACCCAGACTTTGGGTGGCTCATAACTCGCTCCATTACTCATATTATTTCATCCAAAGTTCAAAATTTTATTGACGCAGAAGAAAAGCTCCCTAATATTATCTTTATACACCGTGAAAAAAAATATTTAAATCGTTAGCTTGGTGCTAATCGTAGATTTGTTCCAGAAACAGATAAAAATTACAAATATAGGCATCTACTAAGTAGAAATGACCGAAATAAATTCTCAGGACAGAATACTAGCGGTCCGCCACTATGTTCTTGGTGTGCTCGTGGTTGTCTATACGTTTAATTTTATTGATCGACAAATATTATCCATTTTGTTGGATCCGATAAAAAACGACCTTGGCCTTTCAGACACAGCTATGGGAATGCTTACTGGATTCGCATTTGCTGCCTTTTATGCAACTCTGGGTATTCCGATCGCTCGGATAGCAGATAGAAGCAACCGACGCAACTTGGTAGCTCTATCTCTGGGTCTCTGGAGTCTGATGACTGCCGTATCAGGTTTAGCGCAAAATTTTTGGCATCTACTACTCGCAAGGATCGGTGTCGGTATTGGAGAAGCAGGTTGTAGTCCTCCAGCACACTCAATGATATCTGATTACTACCCAGCCGATCAAAGAGCTACTGCTCTCGGTATATATTCCCTGGGGATTCCGTTTGGAATCATGTTTGGTTTATTTGCAGGAGGATGGATAAATGAGTTTTTTGGATGGCGAGCCGCCTTTTTTGTAGTCGGTCTGCCAGGTATTTTACTAGCCTTTATAGTACGTTTTTCCGTTACAGAACCTACTCGTGGACTCGCCGAGGGAAGGAGTGCGGATAAGTCTCAACCAACTATTAGAGAGACCGTGAACTATCTCTGGAATAAAAAATCGTTTCGCCACTTCTCCTTTGCAGCCGCACTGACGGCATTTACCGGCTATGGAATCATAACTTGGACTCCAAGCTTCTTGATCAGATCATTTGATATGGGGACTGGAGATATTGGAACTTGGTTTGGACTTATTTTAGGTATTCCTGGAGGTATTGGTATTGCATTAGGTGGGTTTTTGGCCGATAGGTTTGGTAGTAGGGACCCGAAATGGTATCTGTGGACTACCGCTATAGCGCTACTCCTATGTGTACCATTGAATATAATTGCTTATCTAATGACAAATTCTATTGGAGCGCTATTCGCAATGATCATACCGACTATGTTTGGGAATTTTTACCAGGCCACCTCCTTCTCCCAAACGCAAGGAATATCCGAACTACGAATGCGCGCAGTGGCGGCTGGTATTTTGCTTTTCATCATAAATATTATCGGACTTGGCCTAGGTCCTCAAGCAGTAGGAATTATTTCCGATTTATTAAATCCTTCATTTGGAAAAGAGTCTTTGCGCTATGCACTCGTATTTTGTTCCTTATTTCATGCGTGGGCTGCGTGGCACTTTTTCCTTGGGGGAAAATATCTCAAAGACGATTTGGTTATCAATGATTGAAATACCTGTCATAAAAGATATTTTTTAATAAAACATTTTTTTAAATAATATGTCCGCTGGTCAAGCTTTCTTGTCTTGATTATAAGTACTTGAGTGAGGATAGATACTAAAGAATTTGTAAAAATCATGCTCTTGATAACAGATATATCCCGCCATATTGGTCGTGCTGCAGCACGAGAATCCCTTGAATCCGGAATTGAGGTGAGAGGTGTAACCCCACGTTTTGATAGCGTCGGTTCTCTTGCAGATGCTGGTGCTGAGATCATAGAGGGAGACCTATTAGATAGGTCTGTTCGTGCCGAGGCGCTGGAGGGTGTTTCCAGTATAATACTAATCACTAAAAATGGAGCATCCCATGTGAAACTAGAAACTGAGATATCAATCGACGCCGAAAAGTCGGGAGTGGAACACTTAGTCAAAATCTCTTCGATAGATGCCAGACCAGAATCAATCTCGCCGATCGCAAGAGCTCACTATGAAATAGAATTATTTTTATCAGGATTAAGCATAACTACGAGTACGATTAAACCAACTTTTTTTATGCAAAATTTTTTAAGAGCTTGCGACACTATAAAGGATAAGGATTCTTTTTCTTTTCCTTTGGGAAAAACAAAAATTGGCATGGTTGATGCCAATGACGTGGGCAAAGTCGCATCCAAAATTGCTATAAATAAACCGTCAGAATCTAAATCCTATTTAATCACCGGTCCACAGCTTCTCGATTTATATCAAGTAGCAGAGCAGATGTCGATGATTCTTGGTCGTAAAATTATCTACGTGGAACAATCTCACGAAGAATTCAAGCATCATTTGGCTAATACTCACAGCGATCCCTGGGTTGTGGAGGCTATATCACAGTGGTACGAGGAAATCGGTTCGGGCTCCTTTGAGATTCTTACAAATGAATGCTTAGAGCTACTTGGAAAAAGTCCAAGATCTATTAAAGAATTCTCGGAAGCATATCAATCTGCTTTCCAAATGAGATAATAACCGTCACCATCTTTACAGCTTAAACTTTATCAAAAGTCGTAAGTAACCACTTGCTCTATCAATCTTTGTCAAATTAGACTAGATAGATAAATCTATACTATATTTCTCAAGAAAAATATAATTTCAAGGTAACTAGATATACCATGTGCGAATAATCAATATTTAGATATACAGATAAAGAATTCTCTTATTATGAAGCTATGGAGTCATAATGTTACATCCCAGAGATATACGAGGGTGTCGATATGAATACTGATAAAAAGTTACTCTCTAACTACCTAGAAGATCATCCCGAAATAAAGTTTTTGGAAGCCATGACTGTTGACATTAGTGGCGTTCTTAGAGGTAAGCGGCTGGTTCGAGAAGAATTCGAAGGACTGTCTTCCGAAGGCCTTAAAGTATGCCGTTCGGCCGCTTTGCTCGATTTCTCTGGCACTCCACCCCCTGAACTAGGATTAGGTACTGAGGACGGAGATCCAGACTGTCTTGCTTTTGGAAATCTCGGATCAATCGTTCCTGTGCCATGGCTAAAGTCGCCAACCGCACAACTACTGATGTCATTAGTCGAAACGGATGGTTCAGCATGCCTTTTAGATCCTAGAAATATATTGAGGTCAATCGAAGAGAAATTTGAAGAATTAAACTTTAGACCGGTAGTAGCAACTGAACTCGAATTTTATCTGGCAAGAGAAAATGATTCAGGAGTTATTATACCGATTCGAGGCTCAGTACCAGGCACCTCCTATGACCAGCAAGGTATTCAATTCGGTGCACTGGAGGACTTATGGGACATAGATGAATTTTTGGTGTCAGTATACAGAGCCTGTGATCAACAAAATATTCCTGCCAGAGCTGCTCTCTCTGAGTTCGCACCAGGTCAATTCGAAATTAACCTAAGTCATATTTCAGATGCTGTTTTAGCTTGCGATCATGCAGTGCTTTTGAAACGGCTAATCAAAGGAGTGGCTAGAGAATATGGGTTAACTGCAACCTTTATGTCAAAACCTTTTTCACAAGAAGTCGGTAGTGGATTACACATTCATCTCAGCCTATTGAATGGGAAAGGCGAAAATATATTTTCTTGTGACTCTGGTGCGCCACCTCCGGCGACCTCACAAAATTTAAAATACGCTATTGCAGGGCTCCAGGCTAGTATGGCTCAGAGTATGGCTATATTTGCTCCCAATGCAAATTCGTATCGCCGTTTTGTTCCTGGCGCATATGCACCTGTAAACACAGCATGGGGCTACAATCATCGAGCCGTATCTTTGCGTATTCCGCCAAGCAACCATCGTAATACACGTATTGAGCATCGATCTGCCGGTGCAGACGCTAACCCTTATCTAGTTATGTCCGCTGTTCTCGCGGGGATTCATCATGGGATCATTAATGAGCTGCCCGCAGATGAGATGGTTCATGCAGGTGAAATTTATGACCCTGAGATGGGAGACTTGCCGTGCACTTGGGATGAAGCTATCATTTCACTCGAAAAAAATACTATTCTCAAGAATTATTTTCCTAAAAATTACTTGGACTATTTCTCAATCGTGAAGCGAAGTGAATACAACCATTTCCAAAGGGAAGTGAGTGATCGTGATTATGCGTGGTATCTAAAACTAGCGTAGCTGAGATAGCTCTACAACGTCTTTAGTACGAGGAGTTCTATGAAAGTATCGTGTTTCACATGATTAACTTTTTTGATATTTGAAAGAGCTATCTATGAAAAAGAAATGCTTTATCGTAGTTTTACTGTCAATCGTCATCTCTTATAGCGTTGGCGCAATGACAATGGAAGAAATTGTTTCAGTGTCTGGATATGCGGAAATCTTTATAAAACCAGATATTGCAAGAACATCTTTTTCTGTAAGTGAGACTCGATCCAGCGTAAATTCGGCTCAAAAATATACTAGTGAAATCGTAGAAAATACCTTAAGACTTCTTGGTCGCATGGGGGTTAGCAAAGCACGCATTACCACCACTGGCACATCAGTAAATCCTGTGTATCGATGGAACTCTTCTCAAGAGAAACAAGAACTGATCGGATATAACGTGAAAAGAGAGATTCGTGCCGAGCTTAATGATCTTAAAATGCTTGGCCCCTTGATGGAAAAGGTAGGTAAGCTAGGAATAACACATATCGCTGCACCGCGATTCGATTCTACCGAGCGGGAAAAAACGCTAAAAGAAGTCTTCGAATTAGCATTTCTTGATGCCAAAGAGACAGCCAGTATTTTAGCTAACGCTGCTGACAGGAACTTAGGTGACGTGATTGCTATTGATGCAAGCCTGCAGAACCCTAAGGCACTTACTATCCCACGAGACCGATCATCAAAACTTGTCAAGAGGGATGTAAAGGAGACTAATTATCTAGCTGGAGATATTTCCATCAGCACTCACGTGAATGTCTCGTTCAGGCTTGATTAAAAACTGCCAAACTCTGTGTTTAGAAAAGAGTACTCAGCATCTCGTTATTAAATGATCTAATTTTATCTAAGTTATCTGATTTAATAAGATCGGCCCAATCCGGATTAGCTATCAATGCTCTTCCCACGGCCGCAAGATCGAATTCATCCATCTCCATTCTCTCTACTAGATTTTCTAGACTAGCTGGTTCTGCGGCTCTAAATTTAGTCTCCCCAGGCTTAGGAATAAATTCCTCACTAAGACCTACTGAACCGACAGTAATAGCTGGTTTCCCGGTAATTTTCTTTGTCCAACCGGCTAGATTCAGATCGCTATCCTCAAATTCTGCCTCCCAAAATCGACGCGTCGAACAGTGGAAAATATCAATTCCCGCCTCAGAGAGAGGTTCTAAAAATTCAGCTAAAGCTTTTGGGGTATCTGCAAGACGTGCTGAAAAATCTTGGCTCTTCCACTGAGACCACCTAAATATTATTGGGAAATCTGAATCTACCGCATCACGCATGGCGATAATAATTTCCCTCGCGAAGCGAGTTCTATTAATTAAAGACCCTCCATATCCGTCTTCTCTCTGATTAGTACCTTCCCAGAAAAATTGATCTATTAAATATCCATGCGCACCATGAACCTCTACCGCATCAAAACCCAAGGCTTCTGCCTGTCTGGCCCCCTCAGCATATGCTGATATGACTTCATCGATATCGGCCTTTGTCATTGGATATCGGTTCAATTTCCCTGGTACATTCATTCCAGAGGGGGTATATCCCCTAATATCACCAGCAGGGAGTGTTCCTGATCCTCTCATGCCACCACAGTGCCATAACTGGGGGGCTATCCTTCCTTTTTCCTCATGAACTGCATCTGCAATTTTTCCCCAGCTAGCTAGAGCTTCATCACCATAAAAAAAAGGCACATCAGCATATCCAGAAGCTGCAATATGATTGATACAGGTTCCCTCAGTAATTATTAGACCTGCACCACCAGCAGCCCTTCGCCTATAATATTCTAATGACGCTTCACTAGGGATATTATCTGGGGACTGATTTCTGGTCATCGGGGCCATTACAATCCTGTTAGATAATCGCAACCTACCAAGCTCAAATGGCTTAAATAAAGAACTATAGTCAGTCATATATTTGCCAAGGTTTTAAGAAAATTTAATTTAGCAAAGCAGATTATACCAAGGAGTGTTGCAAATCTAGGAACTAATGAATGTAAGACGATAATGCTTTTTCCTCATTAAGTCAGGAGGAAGTAACCTCAGAATAAATTCGAAAATTTATGGGGGGAAATTTGATACTCTTTTTAAAAGCGCAACTACCGCTAAAATAAGCTCTATAAGTTTTGTCACTTACTGACTAGCGCAGCTTTTACTTGCCTGTTAGGATTGTGTGTTCCTAAACGATTAACGGCGGTTTAAATGTTTGAACGCGGCAAAGCTATTTTAGATAAGCTTGAAATAAAAAAAACTATACACACTAACTCCAACGAATCTAGGGTGAGCACAATGAGTCAGAGAAATGGGAAACAATCAAGAGGGGAAGCGATGATAGGCCCCAGCATAGTTATAAATGGAAAAATTAGTGGAGACGAAAATCTAACCATAGAAGGAACCGTTGAGGGTAGTATAGAGCTGCCCAATCAAGATGTCCTTATAGGACAATCTGGTAGAATAAAAGCCGATATACACGGAAAAGTAGTTCATATTGAAGGAAACATAGAAGGAGATATAAAGGGAGTAGAGCAGGTTATTATTTCAAATAGTGGTAATGTTAGAGGTAATCTGGTGGCTCCACGTGTCACTCTAGAAGACGGAGCTGTCTTCAAAGGAAGTATCGATATGGATCCTGGCGAGCCACTATTAGAAAAAACCAAAGCTGCTGTAAAAGATAAGCTTCAAAAGGAATCCTCTGATATAGAGACTGCCAAGTAAAGGTCTTTTTTGATTTATCGATTTAACACTTATCACCACTTATGGAATCTTCTCATACGACTAGGTTAATGGATTGGGTTTTCGAACCCTTCTCGAAAGGTGAAAAGGCCAATGTCCTGCATCTTGGCAACCCGCTTCCAGAGACAGTGGATACATTTACAAGTTATCGCTGCAAAATTCATGTGGCTGATGTATTTTCTAAAATATCATCTCTTCCAAGAAACCCTGACACAGTTAACTTGTCCTCTGTTTTTTTTGAGGACGCTTTAGAGGTTACACCAGCCAGTCATTTTAACTTGTGCTTGTTTTGGGACTTTTTAAACTTCCTTGATGAAAGCTTAATCCAATCCTTCGCTACATTTCTAGAGCCCTATCTAGAGAAGAATTGTCGTGCACATGCTTTTGCAGTACATAGTGTGAAATCCATACCATCGCAGTATGTTTATGGAATAGCCGACCTGAAAAATATCACCGCACGTTCTCGGCAACAACATATTGACGCTCCTATCCCACCAACTCTCAAAAATCTTCAGGAAAATTTCCACTGTTTTAAATTCGACAAGAGCATTATGCACACCGACAACCGAATAGAAATATCGATGTTTAGAGATACGGATTGAAATAAGGAATAGTAACTGGTGGCTTAATCATCGAAAATTATTGATGCTAATAATGAACGATGAAACGCAGCATCGCCAAATTGTTGCTGACTCCACTGGGCTCTGCGAATATATAGTTGAGCATCGCAATCATAAGTAAAACCCATTGCACCATGAAACTGCACAGCACGATCGGCCGTGTAAGTAAAAGCATCAGTAGCTTGTGCTTTCGCCATATGACAAGCGATCTTCATGTCTCGATCGATAGACATATCTGAAATAATCGTAGCGGCGTGATATATAAAGGATCGCGAAGAATCAAGCATTGTGAGCATATCAACCGTTGGATGTTTCAAAGCTTGATATGATCCAATTAAATTATCGAATTGCTTTCTAGTAGTGAGGTAATCAACGATGGTATCTAAACATGCGGCTGAGCTACCTGCTTGCTCTGCGGCTGTCAATAGAGCACCAACTATACGGACATCTCCTAATGCCTTGATCACCTTATCGCTTTCAATGATTTGCGATGATATGACTTCCACTCCGCTAAAATCTATTCGTGCGGAACGCTTGGTCTGGTCTATGAGTACATGAGGAACGATAGCGTTATCAGACAATTGCTGTCGATCAACTAATGCTAGGACTAATTTATCATTTTTCATTACAGGTAAAATAAACATCTGAGCAGCTATAGCATCATCTACGAAATCTTTAGTCCCTTGAACAATTAAGTCGCCTTGAATCTCGCACCTTACGTTTTTATCTCCCCAGTCTGAATTTTCTAAAAAAGCTATAGTAGCCGGGGAACCTTCGATTATCCTTTGAAGTACACTTTCAGAATAAGCATTAGTGCCACTACGAACTAATAATTGTGCTGCCAAAACTGTAC
>MDTB01025580.1_pt1 | contig 10286 bp, 7 predicted proteins | sample 811161 | NCBI WGS metagenome assembly MDTB01 (sample SAMN05326650, study PRJNA326480) | marine metagenome | isolation source: seawater | place: Mediterranean Sea | collected 2009
ATCAGCTTTAGGTAACCCTTCAGCTATAGATGCTTGTCTTGCTTGGTACAAATCATACTGAAACCTAACAGGTGTTCGTACTTGTTCCCAATTAGACTTAAGAGATTGATAACCACTTTCAATCCTCCCTGTTGGTGTGTCAACTAGGTCACCTATGTTACTAACACCAGTAACTGTGCCTAATGCTTCATCTGGAACTATTGTTAAATCCATTGTTAGTAATCTTGACCTTCATCTAGACGTTGCTGTCTCATGCTGTCAATCCCAGAATCAGACACAGTTAAAGCATCTGGTTCTGTGTCAGTTGGTGCAGGTATTGTTAAACCTTCATCTCTTATTACAGTTCTTTGCTCATCTTCTGTAATAATTAATTGGATCTTTCTTTTACCTACATTGTAATAAATTGGTTCGTAGTACCCTGTAGCTGGATTAAATATATGAGGAGCTGTTCCAGCTTTACCTCCGTGTGTTGATATCTTATCAAACCTAAATGCTGGTTTAGGTTCACCAGTAGTTGCTAGTGGTATCGTAGCAGATGATACCCAATCATATAACTTATCAGGATTATCAAAATACTTATCTAGTTTTTTAAAGAAATTATTCACCTCTTTCTTTAACCTAGTGCTGTAAGCAGCGTTCGATGCCACACCCTCAGCTATCTTTTGTATAGTAGGTGTCATAGCATCTCTTAAATTAAATTGTTCATTCTCAGCCATCACAGTCCAATTAACTTCCATTAATCTATTAGCAATAGCGTCAGCTGTGTCTTTGTATGCTGTGCTTAAAAATGTATTAGCATAGTGATTCTGGGCAGCTTGGTAAGGTCTAGTGCCGAACAAGTAGTCACGAAGGAATGGGTGAGCAGCATCTAACTCAGTTTCAACTGCCATGTTGTATATATTAGGTGGTATGTAAACATGTGTATCAAAGTCAGGTGCTTTTCTTGTAGCACCCATCATACTAAACAACTGTAAGTTAGCTGTATTAGCAACCGACTTTCTTATGTGTTTATCAATCTTATCAAACTTAAAGTTGTGAGCCTTCTCATCTTTATCTTTCTTATCTAGTTTCTGTTGATACAACTCTTTTAATTCTGTATCAGCTAGATCAAACCATGACGAAGCAATCAAACCACGTCTTAGTTCCCTATAGTATGAATGTAAATCGTTTCTTCCTTGGGCAAAATAGTATGATGCTAAATCCGCAAGGTGTGGTAGTGTATCTAGATTATCTGCTCTAGTTTTATAACCGTCTGGTAAATTCCCATAGTTTGCTGCATTCTCAAACACTCTGATGTAGTTGTTTACAAAGTTTGATACAGTCTGTTTATTCATGTCTGGTGCCATACCTACAGCCATATACAACTGACCTAGCATCTTGTCTTCTTTAGATGGGTCTTCTTGATTTATTAAATCAAACCCACGCTTTAACAGAACATCAGGGTTTGCTATGTTCAACTCTTGAACATCGTTTATATGCAGAGCTACACTAGTGCGGTCTGCAAAGTTTACCTCTATGTTAGAAGGTATAAAAAAATCTCTTTCATCATAACCAAACTCATCAACGAAAAGTCTTTTCATCTCCTCGTTTTGAAGTCTAGGATTATTTGCTAGGTGAGGAACCAAAGCTTTTAAGACTCGTACATCTTTATTCTCTAACCCATTATGTATGTAGGTAGCTAATCTATTTCTGTAGTTTGTGTACTTGGTTGCAGTCTCACCATACAAAGCAAGACCTTCTGGTAGTATGTTACTTACTCTGTAATTAGGATCACTAAGCTTCTTAACTTCATTGATAGTCTCCATTTGAATTGGAGAGTACGCATACTCAAACTCATTGGCATCTGGATTAGGTATGAATCTCTTCAAGAACGCTTGCATCTCAACCATATTCTGCTCTTGGTTTGCATTAAGAATTTTTCCACCATCATAGTTTTTCTTAGTTCTATTAAACAAATCAACACTATTTAAGCGTGCTAACTCAAATTCAACTTGAGGCACAGGGTCAGTCGGTGACAATGACATTATATTCTTACCAAACTCTAATATACTGTCTAAATTACGAAGCTCTCTTTCTTGAGTAATGTTAAAGATTTCTTCAAACCCTGTTTTTATTTGTTCCTTAGCATAAGTAGCAATCTCTTTGTTATTCTCAGATATAAAATTATGTGCTGCATTATATGTATCAAACTCTTCAACAATAGCGTTTACTTCATCTGCATCAAAAGCTGTATCAATCCTGTGTTTAAATAGCTTTATAGCTAATGCCTGTGCTTGTGTGTTAACAGTTTTAACATTGTTTTCGTTTAACTGTCTTGAGTATCTTGATTCAGCAAACGACTCAATAGAACCTAGTGCTGTATAAAAATCTTGTTGTGGTATTTTTGTAGTTGCGTATCTATTTATAGTTTTATCAACAGTTTTAGCAGCGTATATCTCATCATTTGATACTCTGTCAATCAGTATCCGCTTATCTGTTTCGTTACTAATTCTAACTGATGCTTTAATCCAATCAGTATCTAAATTGTTTCTTTGTTTAACTGCTAGAGTTGGGTCGTGTAAGTCATCTGTTCGAAACTCTGCAGACCGAATAGACTGCCATTGTTCCCTTAATGATGGACCTTCAACACCATCTTCACCGACTACTGGATCTTCAAACGTTCCATTCTTAATAGAACGCATAACCTCTGCTTCAAGAATCAATTGGTTGTTAGTAGCTTCAGTAATCCTTGTATCAATTCGTAGTTGATCTGCTGCTTTCTGACGAGCTGCAATTTCTCTTTCAGCTTGCTTTCTTAGTTGAGCAGCTTCTTTAGCAGCTTGCTTTCTTAGTCGAGCAGATTCTTTAGCAGCTGCTTCTAACCTTCTTTCTTTCTGTATGTTTGACTGGTATATATTAGAACCAACCTGAGCAACCTGTCCTAGTGCACTAGCTGCTGCCTCTAGTCCGATATTACGAGTATCTTTTCTGATACCAAATGATTCTGGTTGCAGTTGGTTCTGTCCTGATACGTTTGATGTCTGTACTCTGATTGCCATGTTAGTTTATAAAGCCAACCCTTGTAGGTGATACTGGTTGCATTGTTTGAAGATTAAAGTTAGTTCCTAAGAAATTAAAATTAGGTCCAGTTGATGCAGCTGTTGATGCAGTTGTTGATGCAGCTGTTGATGCACCTAAGTTACTTAGTGTCATAAATGATCCAGCTGCTGATGCAAACGAACCTAACATGTTCATCTTACCAGCGAACTTAACTTGTTCTGCTTGTGCCCTAAGTTGATTTGCTTGTGCTGCTCCACTATGTCTAACTTGTGCTTGCTCTGCTTCAGAGTATACATCCATTGCATACATCTGTCTGCTTAGTTCATCACCTTGCATACTAGCTTCTAAGTATTTATCAGACTGCTCTAGGTATATTGCATCTAGTTTATCCTGATAAGCTTTCTCTTCAGCATCTAGTATTGCAGAGAAGCTACCCCCATAACCATAGCTGTTCTTAGTTTTAGCTAAGCTTTGTTCGATCTCACCAAGCCCAGTATCAATATCTTTTGCTGCTTTGTTAATGGCAACTTGAAGATTATAATCTACAACTGATTTATCAAATGCAAGTTTCTGTTTCTCTCCTTGGTACTTACCTGCTATTACTTTAGCATTGTAATCAGCCATATCAATAACACCATCAGCGTTTTGCTCCAACCCTTGTGCTTGGCTCTTAGCACCCAAATACCCCACAATACCTTGTGCGGCTTGGGCTCCTGCTACTACATATGGTATTAATGCTTGCATTATCCTGTTAAATCTGTCTTAGTTACAATGGCTGTTAGCGTCATACTTGCAGGCTCATCTTGTTTTATCTCTGGTATTCTGTCAACTCCAAACGTAGAACCTACGACTGGTCTTTCTTTATCAAACCCTGTGTAGTTTGTAGATGGTAGTGTTATTGTTTCAAACGAACCACCTATACCTAATTTAAATTTGCTTGTTTTGATAACATGTAACCTAGTAGATATAACTCTTATTTCATCTGCACCGAACGCAGGTTTACTTTGACCGTCCCATGTAGGATACATTGGTTGTAATGTTCCTGTGTATCTTCTACCAATTACAAAAGTTACAGCACCAGTTGTTGGACCAGACCAACTTGCTATAGTTATTGTACCATTACCTGATGGCTTACTTAGTGAATGCTCTCCGTAGTAAACTCCATTAGCTACAACAGACAATGACTGTCCATTATTGTAATTGTTTGTTGAACCTAATGTAATAGTTAAGGTACCGCTTGATATTGTAGTAGATATATCTGTGACTGTGTGTGTAAATGATCCGTCAAGATACTCTGTTGGTTCTGCTGTTGAATTCTTAGGTGAAAACAATGTTTCAAATTGCAAGGATGTATTTTCTCTAGTTGCAATAACAACCTTGTCGTTACCAGATGCGTACCCCTCTCTTACACAAGTTATGTCTTCTACAACAGTACCGTGATCTACCTTAGACCAAGCATAATACTCTTCCTGTCTCTGGTAACTTAGTATATATAATAAACCACCTTCAGTTAACACCCAGATTCTAGGTTGTGGATTCTCTTGAACAGTAATACGTTTAATCTGATCCTCAATAAATGTTGGGTATATAAACTTAGATAGATCGTTAGCGTTTGATGATTGTATCTGTCCATCATACTTATACTCCATAAGTTTTGTGTCTGATTCATCAGGAAAAAATATAGATGTACCAATCATATGAGCTTCACCCTTACAGTTAACCTCATCGACTAACTCAATACGAATTGTCTTAGGACTAATAGAGAACTCATACTGATTAGGTATAACTCTAAAAATACCACGACTAGTTCCAATAACTAACTCTTTAGCTGCTAACATCCAACGAATAGATGAGTTAACATTACTCAATGCATATGAGATACCACTAGTATCTAACACTTCTTTGTCACCTTCTGTAGGTGCAAAGTCTGTCTCGTCATCTACCTTGCTAAAAAATACAAAGTTAGGATGTGTTGGTGTACCACCGTATATTCTACGTCTTTCAAACTTAGCTACTTCTTTTGGATAATTGTTGTCATACCAAGCTCCTTCGCTAAAAGACACAGCAACACCAGCATTCTGAAACTCACCAGTTGTTGCGTTCCTTGGTACTGGTGTTCTAATCAACGCTTCTACGTTATTACCAAAACCACTTACCACTCTACAGTAACACACACCATCAGGGTAATCTAGTTTATAATACCTACCAATACCATCTTCTAAAAAGAATGTACTAGCGTTTGTCCCTGTAGCAGTAATTAGTACATTGTTTGCTATCTCAGTCACAGCTACATTAGCTCCTGCTGAGATAAGATTACCTGAGCTTGTTCCTGCGTCATAAGACTCAACAACAGCTGCAGTATTGTCTATCTCATGAACAAGCATTGCAACACCTAAAGACAAATCACCTACAACAGAACTAGCATTTGTAGCACTTGCATTGTTAAAGTTACCACCAGTCCAAGTAAAAGTCCTCTGACCACCTGTAGTTACATCGGCAGTAGCGGTATCATTAGCGTCCCTAACTACGACAGTTCCATTACCATATGACTTGTAAACATTACCATACTGGTAAAACTCTTGACCAGTAAACACGTTACTGCCGTATATGAAATTTACAGGGTGTGTCTCTGTTCCTAGAAATCTTTTTACTTTTACCCAACGTGTCGTTGTTCTAGTCGTACCAGTTACATCGAATTCAAATGCTCTGTCTGGATGTACTCTTATATATGAACCATGTTGAGAACCATTAAGAACTGTTGTGTCTGATCTTAAATGTATATCACCATTAGGCACACCATCTTTTATATATCTAGCATCATTACCTGTGTTATCAATTAACTGTAGCAATGCACTTGCATCTTTAATATCTGTAACAAAATCAAAAGCATCTACATACACACAATCATTTGTTGGTGGTTGTACATCATTAGCATAGATACCTGTAGCAGATGCTATAACTTTACCAGCTACTGTAACACCACCAACATCATACTCAACATACCAGTCTTGCGAAAACTGATTTGCAGTACCACCATCCCAATCTGATTTGATAACAGTAAACGCACCTTGCTTTTCTAGTTTAACAATCTCTTGTCCCTTAGTAGCTGTTAACTGTATATCAGATGTATCTTTTTCTAAGAAAGGTTCTATGTATGTATCTATCTCTGCTAATGTCCAATCATCATCACCAGCCAAAGGTACTTGTGCTCGTAGTTGATCAGGTAGGCTGTCAGCATCTGGTCCGTCTGCAGCTCTTAGATTATCAAATGTAGGTGGATCATTTATAACATCGTCAGACAAATCATTTGGCGTACCACCATCATTAAATCCTACAGATCTTAAATTAAAAAATTCAAAACTAATATTAGCTGTTAACTTTCTTGGTCTGTGTTGTTCGTGTGCTATGTACAACACATCAGTCTCAGAACTAAAGCGTAGATCAGCTAGTTGATTAGTTGTGTATGGTGTAGTAACTGTATCTTTCAATACGTTACTCTCTGCATCATATATCTTTAAAAACAAATTACCAAACACAACACGATAGTTCTTAGCTGTCGCTAATATAACCGTTGTCTGTCTAACATAGTTTTCAGATGCATACGCACTGTCAACTGTAGTAACTTCAAACCCTTGTCTATACTCTGCTGGTCCTTGTAACGAAGGGAAGAAGTTCTCTAACTTACGACAAGAGTTAGCAGTCCTTGGTAGATCAGTACGACCTACAAGATTGTCGGTGATTAAACCACCAGAAAAATTAGTTGCTACATTAGTATACCGAGCCATAAGTATGATGAGTCCCTATGATTCTAGAGTTGCCGTCGTGAATAAATGATTGTGCACTGCCTTGTCTTCCTTCAAGAGTTCTAGCTCTTCTTAATGCTTTTACATACTGAACATGAAGTATCTCATGTCTGTTCTCAGAACCAGACAACTCAATAGCAATTGCCTGTGCTATATGTAAAACCATTAACCTATTTAAAAATGCAGGAAGTCCTGTAGCATTTGTAGATAAGTCAGGAACGAAAGTATAATACATACATAACTCTTTTACGTTTGTATGTAACTGATTATCATAGAATGTATAGTCAGTTACTACTGCTGTGTTGTCTTTGTTAGTTAAGTATGTAAGTAAATTATAATCACTCGGCAACGTATAGTAGTACTCATACTGCGTGTCTGTTGTCGGTGTTGAATTGACTGCGGTTAACGAAGCCTTCTTTGTGTTATAGTTGAATATGTTTTCTGAAAATATTTCAAGCACTGCATCTAAGTATGCTTGATGTACAATTTGATATGTAGCACTAGTTGTATCACTAGCTTCCAAATGATAACTCCCTACCTTCCGTAAGGCAGAGTTCATAATGTTTAGCTTTGTAGGTGTCGTACTCATTTTAAAAGGGAGTACCCCCTAGCATTTAGCTAGGAGGTACAACGTTAAGATTATTACTCTACGCAACGAATCTCACCTGTAATCTCACCCCACATACGAGATGCGTCTGCACACAACTTGTAGTATAAGTATGGAATGTTCTTACGAGATGGGTCACGCCACATATCGCCTTTAAGTCCTTCACCGACTGACATCTTGAGAGACTTGCTACCTGCAACCAAGCAACGACGCTCATCTTGGAATGAAGTTCCACCAGTTAATGGTAGACGTTCAACAACGATGAAGTTGAAGCCCATGAATGATGTAACGTTACCGCTCTCTAAGCTCTTGCGAACTGCGAAGTCAGAACTCACAACCTCAGTAATACCTAATAGATCATCGATCTGTTTAGATGTAACGAAGCAGTTAAGTGTTTCTTCTTGGTCGATTGCGTTAAGTTTCAACATTGCGATACGAGCTGCACGAAGCTTAGCTAGTGTAAGACCTGAAGCAGCAGCTGATCCTGAAGCAACATAGTTACCACCGATACAGAAACCTTCTGTGTCAGGAGTAGATGATTCTTTAGTATCAACAACAAACTTACCTGAAGTAGTGATTAAGTTACCACCACCGACAGCTTGTCCTGCACCAGTAGTCAATGTACCAACAGTGATCTTGTCGTTACCTACAGGTATGATACCAGCAGGAGATTCAAGACCTGATGTAGTCACAGCAGCGTTACCACCACCAACGAACTTAATCTCAGTAGTTCCATTCTTACCTGTGTAAGCAGAACCATAGATTTTGTCGATGATGATATCATCAATCTTACGATTACCAGATGCAAGTAATGCTTGTGTATAAGCATTCATTGGATCAGTAGCTACACGTTTGAGATCTTTCTCATCAATGTATTTACCTAACTCGTAATCTTTAAGACCGATGCGACGTCTGTCGTGATCGATATCAGATGTTGGATTGTGGGCGTAACGCTCGTTTGCGTCTTGCATAGCCTCAGCAATACCGATGCGATCAAAATATTGATACTCGGTGGTTTGAGACTCCGTTTCGAAATACGATTGCAACTTTGATTCCGTTTGTTGGAAAGCTTGTTCAAAGCCTTCTCGGAAAGCGGCAACGTATGCTTTTTCAATGAAGTTATCCGCTGTACTTGGAGCACCTGTTAGGTTAATCCCAGCATGAGCGTTAGTGCTTGCATCATATGAGTACCCTTGGGTACCTACGTTTGATAATGCCATAATATTTTATTAGTTTATATAATTAGAATTTGAATGAATAGTTTTGCGTTGAGCTACCCTTTCGGACTCTTCTAGTTATAACGTCAACCAACGGCTTTCCAAAGCTGTTACTGGACCAAAAAATAGGCTACCCAGTGTCTCCTAGATAGCCTATAATGAACTATATGTCAAGCAATACTAAGTCTTCTGTGGGTACAATTGACTATAAAGCTGTGCTCTTTTCTCTAGTATTTGTTGACGCTTCTGTCTATCACCTGTTTTTAACTGAGATGGATTACTTAGAATCAAGTCGCTATAATCAATATCAATCTCTTGTATCTGTGATTGTATACCCTGTACAGTATTATTAAATGAACCAGGAATATTAGATCCACCTGCTGGTAATGTATCACCCATCATACCACCTAACTTGTTAAACAACTTAAGTATACCTGGATGATTTGCTAGGTTAGGGTCCTGCATTAACTCATTCAGCTCTGGTATCTCTTGCGAGACAGCACCAAATGACTCTCTACTATTCTGAATATTCTTTTCAAAGTTATCACCCCAATCAGCTTCAAGAGAGATTCTGTAGTTCTTTAGTCTTTCCTGTGATTCAGTCTCCCCTAGTTGAGTGCCTTCCATTGAAAGTTGTGCCCACTTTGAATACAGTTGGTCAAACTGCCTTTGTGATAAGCCCATCTCTCCTGCAAAGTCTACTAGCTCCTGTGTTGTGTTATCATCAAACTCAGGTACTCTTGCATCATCAGGATACTCAGCTGGTAGTTTTACTTCTTCAGGGATAGAATACTCATCATTCTCTGGTCTTAACTTACCATAAAAGTCATTCCAGTTTTCATCTGTCCAATCATCGGACGGAGCTTCTAATCGCTTACGACCAATCGTTTTCTGTGCGTTTATAAATTGATCTGCTAATGATGTGAAATCTTTTGTCTGCAATAACGCAGGATTAGTTTTCATCTCATCAGGGAGCGTACTAAGAAATTGTTTGTACGCATCGTCTTGTTCAGCCTCTTGTTGAGGTGGTTGTTCTTCTGCAGCCTCTGGCGATACAGGTGCTTCTACTTGTGGGTCTCCCACTATACCAGCACCTAAGCCATTAACTTCTTCTTGTGATTCTTCACTCATTACTATTTTCTAATTCTAATTTGTTTATTAATTTCTGAGGATCATCCTCAGCTATTAAAGTCAAAAATGTCATGGCGAGTCTACGTCTGCCTTCAGCTTCTCTAAGTCTTTTATCATCTTCATGAAAGACTGGTTTGGTAACGTGACACTCACGAAGAAATACTTTGAAGAATCGTTTACCTTCTTCAGTTTCTAATATAGAGAGCAAGTCGTCTCGCAACTTAACTCTTTCCTTAAGTTGGTCAAGGTTTCTAAGTTTCATTAAATATTAAGTAACTGACCTACACCTTCAGGATCTGTAGCTCTAGCTTGTGCTATGTCTTTCATAGCACCAGATATCTGAGGTGCGGCTTGAGCCATCTGCATTTGCTGTTCTTGTTCAGCTTGAGCAGAAGCTTCTTCGTCTAAAGTTTGTTGTGATTTAATTACAGTAGGTGATATATTTCTATACTTAGCGTAATCCTCAAACAACTCACGCTCATCAATTGC
>MDTB01054258.1_pt1 | contig 10286 bp, 12 predicted proteins | sample 811161 | NCBI WGS metagenome assembly MDTB01 (sample SAMN05326650, study PRJNA326480) | marine metagenome | isolation source: seawater | place: Mediterranean Sea | collected 2009
CATGCCGACCATTGCTTCAAAAGAGTTGTTGGAGCCCCAGCGGTGGGAGTACAGCTTTTCTTGATCATTCTTCATGGACAAGTATTCTTTGTCATCATGCGCACCGAGAGCAAGGGCTGCAGATCTACGGACATTGCCGGCAACGACGCACTTGCCGATAAGATTCTCTGTGTCCACAATGTCAACAGAAGTCACAGTCTCGCCGACGCGCGCATCGTAAAGCTCTTGAAGGTTATTATGTAGAAGCATCAGCGGCTCATGACCAGCAGAGGTACCGCCGAAACCCTTGATGGCGGCACCAAGTGGACGGATGGCGCTGTAATCAAAGCGTGGTACGTCACTGCCAAAGTAATAACCATCGAGAAGAATGCGCACGGAGCGCACCCAGCCCTCACGACTATCATCAATTACATGAACGTCATCAACAAAGTTAGGTTGACGAATCGTGGCCGTGCCTGCACCCTTGGTGTCAAACCCAACACCGATGCCAACCATCAGCGCATCCATAATCCAAGCAAACAGGTAGCCGCCTTTCGTGTTAATATCTTTGGTGGAACGAAAAGCGCAGTTAAACAAGCCGGCGCCGGTTCGCTCTTGTACAAACTTAGTACCCATCATCCACAGGCCGCGACCGGGTGGCGACCACTTGAGAGTGAAAAGTCTATCATATGCATCTTTTGCAGTACGTTGCGCCTTTGCGTCGTTCCACTCAAGTCCCAAACGGGCAACGTGCTGCTTCTGGATATCGAACATACCCTCAATAACTCGGCGACATGTCTGGAACCATTCTTCGGTTCCCGGTGTGCCGGGTGTTGTTTCTTCCAATCGGCGGGCGTACGTCCTCTTGAACGTCACGTATCCCAGCGGACCCCACGGCACTTGTCGATCTCTATAGTTATCAATAAAAGATTCTGACAGTCGAAATCGACGGACTGACGGATCTCTCTCGGTTTGTTCGTACATTATGTTTGCTTGCTCCTATTAGCTTTAAAGTTTTTGTATTTCTCTTTTAGGTTCTCTGCTTGTTTCTTTGCAGAGTTTTCCATGATTTCACCGGGAGTTTCGCCGGTAGGCTGAAGAACCTTAATCTTCACAGACGCAGGATCCATGAATATCGGGTATACGAGTCCATCAGGTCCGTTTCTGTTCTTGGCGACGAATACTCGTCCGGTGTTGTTGTTTTTGTCGTCAATTGTTCTGGAGACTGAGAAAATAAAGTCTGCCACAAAGCATTTATTGAACGCCTCACTGATCGACTCCATTGTAATAACTTCTGCATTCAACCCTGACCTGTTAGTTTGCGAGGCTGTCCATAGTGGACATTGATTTTCTTGCGCAATTGCTCGCAACTCTTCATAGATAGATTCCAGTTCATTTCTTTTCTCTTTTTGATAAGTAACGGGCCGCAAAAGATCCCCATAATCGACGATGATCATATCCGGCGTAATGTCTCGCTTCCGCAGTTTCTCCAAATGTGTGGACAGAGTGCGGGTGCTCGCAGATTTGGTCGGATACTCTTTAATAATTAGTGTGCCCTCCACGTCTTGCACTGTCTCATACACTAATTCTTTCAATTGAAACAGATCCCCTAACGGCACTCCCGTAAGGCAAGAATCATACCGGTTTCCAATAGCAGATTCAGCTAGCTCAAGAGTATAGTGTATTACTGTTTTGCCTTCCTTAACCGCCTGTGCCCCTAAGTGCGTGAGAACCATAGACTTTCCTGCACCGGTGGGTGCGATAACCACACCAAGCTCGCCGGCTCCAAGGCCACCTTTGCTGAGAGAATCGATCTCGTTCCAGCCAGTCGTGACCGCATTTCTTGTCTTAAGTTGGAATCTCGCTTCAAAATCTTTCACGTAATCGTGGCCAAAATTATTATCGCTACCAAGCTTGAGCGCATTGTTGATCACCGCGCTAATCTCATCGAACGATGAGGTCTGCAACAACTTGACAGATTCCATCATGGCCTCTTTCAATTTCTGCTTTCGACAGAAATCAAGCGACACATCTTTAATATATTTACGACCCTCGACCTCAGAATTACAAATGCGCGCGAAATAACTGCGCACCTGTTGTTTGTCTGTGTCTGTCTCACCCTCTAACTCAGAACGCAAGAGGGTCATCATAATCTTGCGGGAGGGGTGTACGTTATACTTGTCGCGATATGCAAAGACTTGCTTCACGAATGTACGAAGATAAGACAACTCTAAAAAATTAGTATCCAACACCTCATGGATCTGATCCGCGAATGGGCGATCCTCAAGAATAAGCTGACACAGCCCCTCTTGGAAATTCTTTCCAAATTTACTGAAACTTGGCTGTTCTGACATTTTTACCTCTGCGTGCAGATTATACCGCGTTTTTCACTTGTTGTCAACTACAATTCGCCTCATTGTCTGAAATAGATCTGACCAGTCGCCAGCACCAAAGCCGTCCTCGATCATCATACCCTGAACCGCTGTTTTATTTAGTAGCATTTCTGCTTCTTCGACTGCAAATCTAACTTGTCTCTTGCCCTGTGGTGACAGAGCCGGTGCATACAACTGCATCAGCTTATAGTTTTGTGCGATCACATCTTCGTTCTCCAGAATCGAAGTATAAACTTTTAGCTTCGACTCGGCTAGGATTTGTGAGCGACAATGCTCCATAAGGTTATTAATCGTGCAAAACTCTTCGTCTGCAAAAAATTCAAACCGCTTCTTGATTGTGCCCAAGCCGACACCAGCAACACCCGGCAGATTATCTGACTTGTCTCCTGCGATAGCACGGGCCAGCGCCATGTTGTTAGGATGAATACTGAACTCGTCCACAAGACGCTTAGTGTTCATGATTTGCTTTTGGATCGGTCGAAAGACAACCGTGTTATCATCACACAACTGGAAGAAGTCTTTGTCGCTGGATACGATTACCTTCTGCCAGTCTGCAAAATGGCCAAGCTTAGACACATAAGCGATCACATCGTCTGCCTCCACAGCAGGCAGCATTGTTTGGGAAATGGGTAGCTCATTCAGATACTCAATCAGGCGAGTTTGCTGCCAGATCTTATTTTCCATTTCCTCGTTCTCGGATAGGTTTCGTATGTCACGATTCAAGCGAATAGGCTTGCGGCCTTCCTTGTAACCCTTGTTGACAGACTTACGCTTCTGCGAGCCTCCTGCGCCATCCCACGCAATCACGATGTGATCTGGCTTGGTTTCTCTCACCAGCTTCTGTAGAATTTTAAGGAACCCCTTCACCCCACCAATGGGCTGACCATTCGTAGACAGACTAGGATCAACAATATACGCACGGAAGTACATATTTAGTGCGTCGATAATCAATACTCGTTTCATTCCCTCAGTCATTAATCTGATTCTCCAATTCTGTAATCTGTTCCATAATGTAAGCTAATCCACGCAAGTTGCCATTACGCTGATAAATCATTGCCTGTTCTTGCAACTTAGATATTTGTTTTGTAATCTTGTTTCGCTTTCTCTTACTAAAGAAGTCAGTTAAAAATTTCATCCTGCCATCCTCTCTTTACTCATCGCTTCTCTGTATTCTAGGAGAGCCTGTTCTTTGTGCTTGGCCTCGATCATTACATCGAAGTCGTGGCCATAGTCATTGAACGGGTTGCGAATCATATCGGAGTGAGCTTGTGGTTTGATCTTGGGATTGTTATGCTCGACAGAGCGTGACTCTGCGTAGTGAACAACAGGCTTGATATCACCCCATGTGGACAACGCTAGCTCAAGGGCCTCTTGCTCGGTCTGACCGCCGGGATGCAACATGTGGTGGTGATAGTCGAACACAATAGGAATACCGATGCGCGTGTACACGCCGTCATACAACTCCTGTGTAGAATACAGTGATTCCTTGTCGTCGTTCTCGACAGTGAGGCGGGAGCGTACAGACTCTGGCAGGCGTTCAAAGTTGCGGCAGAAGTTGTCGAGAGCAAACGGCTTGTCACCGTAGGCAGCGCCGACATGAATGTTAAGCTTGGCATACGGAGTACGAGGCAAGCCGATAAGATCGAACAAATCGGCATGCACGGTCAAGTCCGTAGCTGTAAGCTGAAAGACGCGCTCTTTGGGAGAGGCAAGCTTATTGAATGGACCGGGGTGTGAGGTGATTCGCATACCGTGCTGGCGTGCAAAGTTACCTGCTGACAATGCGGCGGCATGGATAGCACCGTAGTTGGGCATGTCCTCTAGGTTGTACTCGCTAGCCCATGGCACAATATCGGAAGAGATACGGAAAAAATAAATGTCGTTGTCAAGATTCCACTGTAGGATTTTGCGTAGGTCGCGTAGATTCTGCAGTGCTAGGTCGGAGGCATACTCGATACCTCGCTCTTGGAATGTGCGCTTGATCATAGTGCGATTGGTAGTGATGCGCTGCGACTTGGGACGGTCGGAAAATGTCTTGTTGATGCATGCGTAGCCGTAGTTTCTCATGTGCTGATGACTCCTGTTAAGTGTGTGTACAATACCATATGCTGATTTAGAATGCAAGCGTTAAAATGTAAAAAATGGTAGGACTGGCGGGAATCGAACCCGCATGACCTATGGTCGAGAGATTTTAAGTCTCTTGTGTCTACCAATTCCACCACAGTCCCATTGAAATAAAAGAAACCCTCGGGGAGTTAGACTCCCCGAAGGCAAGGTTAATGTCACTACCGGCGATGACGGTGATGACGGGGGGTTGCTTGACGCCGTACTTCCCAGTGGCCGGGAACCCAAACACGGCGATGATGATGCCGCCGAACCCAGTGACCCGGTACCCAAACAGCATTTGTGTTGGGGCGGGCTGCTGGTCGGTTAGGACCAAAATCGCGACCGTGGACTGGATGCGACCAGTGGGCACGATAAACACGACTGGCAGGAACCCACACCCACGTAACAGACACAATAGGATTACCTACTGTGGCAGCAGCGCGGGTGTTTGGACGATGCCGGTTGTGCGCGTCAGCAGTTTGCGGCGCTGCCAAGGCAGCAGCCGCGAGGAACGTGATAAGGAATTTCATATTTATACCTCCTTCCTTGTTTGTTCACTATGTTAGACGTATGAGGCTACATTTTATTCATCCTTTTCTTCATTTTCTTCATAAAAATCGGTGGCCTCACCGATGCGCTTGTCAAACTTCATGATGACTTCATCATCCATGATCTCCATAACGGTCTTACGAAACTCTGCATCCTGTAATCGCTCGGCCCACTTGGAAGCTTGAAACTTAGCACCAACAGCTTCGCCGTTCGCATCAAGTAACGAGAACCATGCACCAGCGCGGGCAAGTCGAGGCGAGCTATGGATAGCATCGAACCAGCTTTCTTCATCTTGCACGCCGATTGCATCACCCCAAAGAATCTTGAAGTTACACTGCCGGCCTTGAGTACCAAAGCGGGACTTCTCCAGCTTGACCTTGACCTCGGACCCAATGCGGAACCCCTTATCATCTGTGATAAAGCTTGCCTTTGCCTTACGGCCAGTAAGCCAGATGCGTAGCGAGTACGCATAAATCATAGCCTTGCCGCCGGGAGTCATGTACGGAGTCGTCATAGCCTCAGACGGTGAGCGCGTGATATTGGTCTTAAGTTGGTTAAGAACAAGGAACGTGCATTGTGAGTTGGCAATAGGCACAGTCAATTTGGACATACCCTTTGCCAGAATACGAGCCTTCACCGCCATAGATGATAGCGGGTTGAAGTCTCCCTCAACATCTGAAACAGATGGTGTTAGCGCAAGCGAGTCCCATACGAACAGCATGCGGTTATCATTCGATCCCAACAACTCTTCGATAGTCTCAAGAACAAACTCGACTGAGGTTGCCTGAACATACAAAAGGTTATTAAGATCGCAACCTGCACGCTCAAGAAATGTTGGGTCAATAGCAGACTCTGAATCAAAATAGATAACGTCCATGCCCATCTTCTGAGCGTTGGCTGCTACCTGTGCTGCCATGTAACTCTTACCGGTTGCTTCAAGACCAGCGATCTCGACCACCTTGCCGACAGGGATGCCGGCCAGTCGTCCACGACAAATAATAGAGTCGAGCCAGCGGGAGCCGGTGGGGATCCAATCCTTCACCTCCGTTGGATTCTCTTCCTTAAGATCGTGCGCAACGTTTTGGCCGGCCTTCTTGTTAATCAGGTCGCGCATTTGTGTGATAGAGAGCTTGCCAGCCCCGTTTGATTTCTTAGATCTTGCCATTCTCAATTTGCTCTCCTATGCTACGAATTTTTAGTGTTTTGAACGTCAATACGAATCTCTTGGGCAGCAGTCTTGATTTCCTGCATAGCCTTACGGACGCGAGTGCCGGCGGCATTGTTGCCTTTTTCATAAAACTTATGATAGTCAGTCTTTACTTCTTCAAGCAAAGCAATCAACTGCTCTAGTTTGCTACAACTCATTTTAAATCCTCCTATAAAAAGTGGCAGACTTTGACCGGTCTGCCATCGGCTTTTGAGATTACTCTGTAGTCTCAGTTGTTTCTTCGGTAGTTACCTCGGGCGCTTCCGTAGTAGTACCTTCTTCTGTCGCGGTCGTAGTCTCCGAAGCCGTCGTAGTGACCGCCTCCCCAACCGTACTCGATGCAGTGGTTTCAGTGTCGCCGGCGGTAGTGCTCAATCCGTAAATTGCCACACCAACGACCAGCAATGCAAGCCCACCGCGAACGATGTTATTTGATAAAATGCCGCTCATGGCTATTCTGCCCCCTCTGCGGCTGCTGTGTCTGCTCCAGTATCCTCAGAGCCTGTGTCTTCGTCCGAATCCCCACACCCAGTCATCAGGGCGAGTGGAAGGATAAAAATAAGATTCTTCATTTTTTGTCTCCTGTATAATGAAAAATAAGGCACCTGTAGTCCCGTGCCTTCCTGCGGAATAAAATGTGAGGCACCTGATAACCCTGTGCCTCCCTGTGGGCGGGCGCTATGCCCCCATCAGTTCATCAAAGGCGGCGTCAACCGGATCAGTCGTGGTGGTCGTCGCTGCATACTTCTCAGTTTCAGAAGAAGAAGTCTCGGCACTTTGATCCCCTGACAGATACTCGTCGAGCATTGCCGACACGTCTTGTGTCGTCTTGCGCTCAAACAGAGTGTCAAAGTCGGGAATGCTGTCCAGAAGCTCGGCACACCGCTCGTCACCTCCAACTGCTTCATCACACAAAGGCGACGAGCGACGACGAGGGGTCAGCTTCGTTTGGGGGAATGAGGCACCCGAAGGCTTACCATAGGTAAGCACCAAATCGGTACCACTTTGAGCATCGGTGATATCACCGTACTCGGGATTAAGAACCAGCCCAAGCAAAGACTCGTAAGCCATCTTGCCATAGCCCCAAGCGCGAACGCCTGATTCTTCCTCGCCACGGACGAGCACAGGGCTGAAGAATCGCTGACGGGCAAAAAGCCCCTTGGCCATCTTCTTAGCTGAGTCATCGTCGTTTGCAGAACCCTCCTTCCAGAGTTGTGATGCAAACTCGCAAACGGGACAGTCATCCCCGAAGTTGCGCTTAGGACAAAGGAAGCCACGGTTTTGTCCCACATTATAGTGGAAGTGAAACTCGCGGAAGGGGTCGCCATCTTCAGTGGGCACAATACGAATTGCTTGCTCACCGTCGCTGGGACGCCAGAACTTGTTGTCGCCGGAATCTTTATTTTGGAGAGCATCCAGCTTCGCTCTCATTTTTGACAGGTCAATTGCCATGTTTTTTACCTCTTGTTGTTAAAGTCAAAGTGACTAATATCTCACTTTGCTGCGCTTAGTATAGCCTATTCTGAAGCTAAAGTCAAGTGTTATTTTGAACTTTCTTCAAAGGGGCTATCAACCTCGATTTCGGTCACGTTACCTTCCACCGTTTTCCAATTAAACATGCGGAATGCGTGCGTGTCCAAGTCCCAAACTAGTTCCAAGCCCTCAGACAAGGTGGACTTTCGACCAGTACCCTTAATCTGCATGGCGATAAACTTTTCGGGAATATCTGTCATACGGACAAAGCGCATTGTGCGCTCATCTCCGTTCTTCTTTGTGAATGTGCCGTTGTATGCCTTCATCAGCATTAATGCTCCTGTTGTGTTTCGGATGTGTTGGCTATTAAATAACCATAGTTGTCTTCATAGTCAGTAGAGTGAATCCGTACCGATACGATAGTTTCCTCACCTACCATTTTTGCGCTGCGTTCGCGCAAAGTCGTAAATAGATCGCCGTCTGTTTCAAGCTGTTCTTTGTTGATAGCATAAATATAGCATCTTTCGTTGATGCTGTCAAGGGGGTAAAATAACTTTTCTTCATTTTTCTCGATATCAACCAATCCGAACGTTGAAACGCGGGCTGTGACCAAGGAGGTTGGCGGGGTATTGTAAACCGTCTTGGTGTGCATAAATACGTTTGTCATGTGGATGGTCCCAACGATTAGTTCATTCAAGCGTCTATAATACCCGATAACAGGTACATTGTCAAGGATTTTTTCAACCTCTTTGTTGTCAACGATATAAGTCCTCTCAAACACTCCAGATCTTGCATACTCCTGTAGTACGCCTCGCACCACACGTTCGTGCAAACGAGCTTCGTTGCTGAGCAGACTGAGATCTGGCTTGATGTAGAGGATATTAATTTTGCACTTTTGCAGCTTTTCCAGAACACGAAGCGTTATGCCTGATACTCTACCAGCGCCGCACACAATAAACAAAATTTCTGAATCCTTTCTCATACCTCTAAAGAATGAGCGAAAATTCAACGGCAGGTTCTCGTACTCCTCAACGTTATTAACTTCAGGTAGTGCAAAGTTGCCCTTTTTCTTAGGCAAGTCCACATCAAGTTTATAAACATTATACTGGGGATACTTCTCAAACATTTCCGCAATGTTGCAGCCGGCTGCTCCCAAACCAACGATATTCATTTCTCAACCTCTCTTTCCCACACAGTTTCAAATATCCAGTGAGCCGTAATCAGCATAGCATGCAAGCAGAGCGTAAACCCTGACGCCTCTTTTATATTGCCAGTCCACAGATATGTTGTCATTAGTGTAATTGAAATCGAGCATGCACGCCACGACAATACCTTCGCTAATCTATGCATACACCCTCAACTATATAAAAAGTTTTTCCAGTTCTTAACGATAGACTCGTTAGTAGTTTGCGCAGGAGGGGTGTCCTCAACCCTGTCATCGGTTGCTGGGATGTTCTCGCCAACTACCTGATTGAACACTGCCTGAATCGCTGCGTCAAGCTCTTCTTCGTCTTCCCACTCCTCGATTGTCCATCGCATAGACTTGACTTGTGCATCGCTGCTGTGATCATAGCAGGAAAAGGTCAGAACAAGCCTAATGTTAGATTCGGTAGTCGTGCGAAGCTCTTCAGTGTACACTCTGAAGTCTGGGTATTGGCGATCATCTTCTGACACCTCTGTGCCTGCCCATGCTTTCTCCACCAATGCTTTGCGCATTGGAATAGTAAAGTCTCTGCTCTCCAAGATCGTGCGTGCGTCTTGGGGGCTCATGCCATCTGGGGCATCGGGATATGCTGTGTGTGAGCCTTCGATCTCAACATACGTCATGTGGTCTTCTTCATTGGCAGTCATGTCCCACTCGTAGTAGTCAACAGATCCGTTATCGATATCACTGCCCCACTCGTTGATAGCACCGCCTTCCATGTATCCGTCACGCTTAGCCATGCGGCTAATCTCGCCGTAGACGGCATCATACATGTCATCGATGCGATTCACTTCGATACAAAAGTCTTCAAAGGTTTCAGGATCATATACGCCTTCTTCCTGAACTTCTGCCTCGTCCATTTGAATAGTCAATCTTATAGTATCGTTGGAATATTTAAATAATCGATTGCTATATGAATCGGCGTTTGCCCAGTTCCATTCAAAATCATTAAGCTCTGACATCCAGTACCCGACAGCTTTGCCATCCTGTGGTAGTGACTCCCATTCGCCTATCTCCCAATCGATATTCATTTCAGCAGAAACGCTGATGTAGAAACCACCATCGTAGTCTTCTGTGACTTCTCCTGTGACATTGCATGCTTGATATTGGTTGTTCCAATAGTCCATGAGTCTTTCGACCTCTTCTTGTGCGTGTCGCATAGCTCCTTGGATAAGCTCATTTTCTGGTAGTGAATCTTCTGTTTCTGTGTTCTGACCGATGGCATCGTATTCGATACCGGTCAAGTCTTGTATAAGACCTTTGATATTATTATCCTCGTAGGAGCCACCGTACTTGACCAACCAGCCATCGTCTGGGTCTAGTGTTGAAATGATCTCTGATTGATTTTCTTTAGCCCATTGAAAAACCCTATCTC
>MDTB01064363.1_pt1 | contig 10286 bp, 12 predicted proteins | sample 811161 | NCBI WGS metagenome assembly MDTB01 (sample SAMN05326650, study PRJNA326480) | marine metagenome | isolation source: seawater | place: Mediterranean Sea | collected 2009
ATTTATTTAGAAATTTTTATTAAAAAAAAAGAATGAAAAACTTTTTATTAATTTTTGTAATTTTTTGCTTTACTGCGTGTCAATCTACAAAAGATGCACTGACACTTAAAAAAAAAAATAGTTCAGATGAATTTTTAGTAGAAAAAAAAAGTCCATTAGTATTACCACCTAGTTATGGTGAATTACCAATTCCAGGTGAGAGTAAAGCTATTGTAGAGGATAGTATAGAAATTACAGTTAGTAATGAAAATTTTAAGATTAATGAGATTGTAGAAAGTTCAGAGCCATCATCTTTAGAAAAGTCTATACTCAAAAAAATCAAATAAAATTAATGTTATCGAAAAATATAATTTTTAAAAATTTTCAACTAATAAAATCAAGTACAAAAATTAAAAAATTATTAAAAGAATTACTAAAAGAAAATAACGATGTGATTAAATCGTTAAATAAAAACTACAAAGACTCATTCTCAAGGAAAATAATATCTAAATATAAACATTTTTCAGAAATTGTGATAATTGGTATGGGAGGGTCAATTCTAGGATCTCGTTCAATTTTTAATTTTTTAAGTCATAAAATAAAAAAAAATTTTGTCTTTAAAGATGATTATGAAAAATCAAATTTAGATTCAATAAATAAAAAAAAACAGTTAAATATAATTATTTCAAAATCAGGAAATACCCTTGAAACAATCAGCAATTCAAATATCTTAATTAATAAAAAGCATGAAAATATTTTTGTTACTGAGAATAAAAATAGCTATTTAATGAGCCTTGCAAACAAACTAAAATCAGAAATAATTTACCATAATAATTTTATTGGAGGAAGGTATTCAGTTTTATCAGAGGTTGGCATGTTACCAGCAGCATTGATGGGTTTAAGGATTGATAACTTTAGAAGATTTAATTATTTAGTTAAAAATAAGAGTTTTATTAATTCTTTAGTTCAAAATGTGTCAAATACATTGTATTTTGTTAAAAAAAAAAAATTCAATTCTATAATTTTAAATTATGATAATAAATCTTCAGATTTATTTTTTTGGTATCAGCAACTAATCGCGGAAAGTTTAGGAAAAAAAAGTAAAGGAATTCTTCCAATTATTTCAACAATGCCAAAGGACAATCATAGTTTAATGCAATTGTACTTAGATGGTTTTAAAAATAATTTTTATACGTTTTTTTATGTAAAAGAAAATTTTTCAAAAAAAATAATTAATAAAAAATTGATAAAATCTCACTTTTATTTGAAAGATAAGACTTTAGATGGGATTAAAAAATCTCAATTTGATGCAACATTAAAAGTTTTTAAAAGAAAAAAAATTCCTTTCAGAAGCTTTTTACTAAATAAAAGAGACGAAAAAACTTTAGGAGAATTGTTTACTTTCTTTATTTTAGAGACAATTTTATTGGGCAAGGCTATGAATTTAAATCCCTATGATCAACCAGCTGTTGAATTGATAAAAAAAGAAACTAAAAAGATTCTTCTACGCTCTTAGCCTCCAATTGTTATTTTTGATATCCCATAGGTTCTTTCATCTAGAATTTTAAGATTATCTGTAATATCAATTTTATCTTTTTTGTGCCTATGAATTATAAAAATTCCATTTTGAGTTAAAATTTTTTTTTCTTTTATCGTATTTATTATTATATTTATTTTTTCCTCTTTGTAGGGTGGGTCCACAAATATCAGGTTAAATTTTTCTTCGATTTTATTTTGAAAATTAAAATAATTAAAACAATTTTTCTCAATAATTTTGATTTTTTTTGAGCTTTAAGCAAAAGGATATTTTTTTTTAATATTAATAAAGCGTCTTTATGATTTTCAACAAAAGTAACTTTTTTTGCTTTTCTAGAGATACATTCAATTCCAAATGATCCAGTTCCTGAGAATAAGTCTAAAATATTTGAGTCTTTAATAAAACAATCAAATTTGTTTGAGTGTTCAATTAAATTAAAAATTGATTCTTTAACAAGATCTCTTAAAGGTCTTGTATTATTATTTATTGGAGGTAAAATTTTTTTTCCTTTAAGATCCCCACTTATAACTCTCATTAGTCAATTACCTTAAATCCAATATCTTTCCTAAAAAAACCATTAGACCAATTTAATTTATTTATAAGTTCAATAGCTTTATTTCTGCTTTCATTAAATTTTTTTGAAATAACTACAAAATTTAAGACTCTGCCACCATTTGAAATAAGTTTTGTTTTTTCAATTTTAGTTCCTGCATGAAAAATGAATTCGTTATCCTTTAAAGAAATTTCATTTAAACTTTTTATCTCAACATAATTTTTAAATTTTTCTGGATAACCTTTTGAACATAGAACTACACAAAGGCTTTTTTCCTTACTCCATTTAATGTTTATTAAATTTAAATTCTTATTTACACAAGCATAGACAATATCAAAAAAATCTGAGTTAAGTTTAGGAAGGATTGTCTGACATTCAGGGTCACCCATTCTTACATTGTACTCAATTAAAAAAGGTTCTTCGTTTATTATCATTAGGCCAGCATATAAAAAACCTGTAAAAGTAGTATTTAATTCACTTAGACCTTTTAAGGTAGGATTTATAATTTTATCTAAAATTTTTTTATTTAAACTCTTGCTCTCAAGTCTTGAAGGTGAATACGCACCCATTCCACCAGTATTCTTACCCTTATCACCTTCAAAAACTCTTTTATGATCTTGAGCGGTACCAAAAGTTTTAAAAGTTTTTCCATCAGAAATTATAAAAAAACTCATTTCTTCACCATCTAAAAATTCTTCAATCAAAACTTCTTTAGCTTCACCAAATTTGCCTTTAAAAATTTCCTCCACAGCTACCAAAGAGAGATTTAAATTTTCACAGATATAAACTCCTTTACCGGCCGCTAAACCATCCGCTTTTATAACGATTGGAAAATTACTTTTTTTAAGAAATTTTCCTGCGTCATTGATATTTTTAAAAATACCAAATTTTGCAGTCGGAATTTTATATTTGTCACATAATTTTTTTGTAAAAATTTTTGAGCCCTCTAACTGTGAGGCTATCTTGTTTGGACCAAATACCTTTATATTTTCTTTTTCCAGATAATCAACAATCCCCTCAACTAAAGGTTTTTCAGGACCAACTATTACTAAATCAAGCTTATTGTTTAAAACAAAGTTTTTTATTTTTTCAAAATTTTGAACTTCTATAGCAATATTTTCTGCAATAGAACTTGTACCAGCATTTCCAGGTATACAGTAAATTTTTTTGACTTTATTTGAATTTTTTAATGAGGTACAAATTGAATGTTCTCTTCCACCACTTCCTATTACGGCTACTTTCATATAATAATATATAAACTAAAAATGTTTAAAAAATTAGCTAAAATAAAATATTTACCAAATAATTTTCAAGTTCTTCAAGAGGGAGACCATGTGATTTGTGCTATTTCAGGTAAAAAGATTCCCTTAGATAAACTTACTTATTGGAATGTAGAGTTACAAGAAGCTTATTTTTCATATATAGAAGCGTCTATAAAAAGAGATCAAAGTAATTAAATCACTTCCATCTGTTGTGAGTCCAAATCCATTGTTCAGGATTTTTTATGATCATTTCCTCCAAAATTTTGTTTAGACTTAATGTTATAGACTCAAAAGTTTCATTTTCAGCAAATTGAATTGCTTTATAAATTTGTAATTTAAATTCGTTATTTTTAACTCTTTCGATATAAATAGGAACTACTTGTGCATCAAACTTTTTTACAAATTGAGCAGGAATTGTTGTTGTTAAAGCTTTTTGGTTAAAAAAATTTGAGTAAATACCCTCTGATACTCTTTGATCAATCATTAAGGCTATAGATGTTCCATTTTTAAAATTTTTAAGCAAAGTTTTAGTTCCAGAGACACCTTTTTTGATTTGTTTATTACAAATATATCTTTTTCTTATTTTTTCCATTATAGGATTTAAAAACTTATTATTTAGTGGCCTGTAAACTGCTGCCAAATCAATGCCAGATTTTTCAATATGCATTGCCATAAGTTCAAAATTATTAAAATGACCTGATACAAAAATTACTGGTTTTGAGTTCTTTTTAATTAATTCTAATTCTTTTTGATTTTCTACAATAATTTTTTCAGAAAATGATCGTGAAGTTCTAAATTTTTTTATATACATATATTCAGCTAATATTTTTCCATAATTGTTCCACATACTTTTAATAATTTTTTTTTTTTCATCATTAGTTTTTTTTGGAAAAGCCTTAGACAAATTTGAATAACTAGTAGTATTGGATCTAAAAAGTGGGCCAAGAATAGTTAAAATTTTACCAGATAAAACTGAGGAAAGTTTTAAACCTAATAATTTATAAGTTAAGAATAAAAAAGAAATTCCTAAAAATTGAATAAAATATTTTAATTTAGTCATAAATTTTTTGTTTTAAAAAATTTTTTATTTTTTCTTCATTTTTAAACTTTAACTTAATTTCTATAAAGTCAATGTTGGTAATGTTAAATTTGTTTATTTTAACAAAGTCTTTTTCAGTGGTAATTACCTTAGCTTTTAAAAATTCTGCACGCTTTAAAATTTTTTTTATATCACCAATATCATAATCATGATGGTCAGGGAAAATTATCTCTTCTAAAATATTAAATTTATTTCTATGAAGAATTTTTTTAAAATCATTTGGATTGCCAATTCCTGAAAAGACAAGATAATTTTCTTTAGGATCAAATTTATTTAAATTACTTATTTCAAAATAGGTTTCAAATATTTGAATGTTAGGATTATATTTTTTAATTATATCTAATTTATTTTGTGAAGTATCTTCGTATGTTTTTAAAAAAACTCCATCATATTTGGCTAAACTATCTAATTTTTCTCGTAAAGGTCCGGATGGAATTAAAAATCCATTACCAATAAAAGTATTGTTTTCAAAACAGACAAAACTTAGATCATAGGAAACTTTTCTATCTTGAAGGCCATCATCAAATACAACAATATCTACTTTATTTTTTTTTGCATTTTTTATTATTTCTTCTCTATTTTTTAAACTAATCAAATTTGTTTTATTTTGAAGAATAATATTTTCGTCTAAAAGAGATGGGTAATATTTTTTTGCTGTTACTACTTTTAAATTAAATTCTTTTAAAATTTCATATATTTTTATAGAAGAAGGTGTTTTTCCTGTCCCCCCTAAATATATGTTACCGATACATATTGTTTTAATATTTCTATATTTTTTATTTGATTTATATTTTATTAGAAAATTATTGATTATAATTGGCAAAGTAAAAGGTAACAATAAATAAGAGACTAAACTTGGTTTTTTTAAGTCCCAAAATTTAGGTTTTTTAATTCTCATATTATTAATAAATTAATTTCTTTATAAGTATCTTTTAAAATTTTTTGTCCGATTAATTTTAATTTAATCTGGGTTTTTCGGGAATTAGATTTTTTCAAAAAAAGTTTACGCAATGATTGTACCATTCTTTTTTGATTATTTATTTTAATGGACATATTATTTTTTTTTAAAAAATCGTAAATTTCTTCAAAGTTTTTAACATTTGGGCCGTGTAAAATATTACAACCATATCTCGTTGCCTCCAAAGGATTTTGTCCACCATGATTTATTAAAGAACCACCAAGAAAGATATTTTTACAAAAATTGTAAAAAGTTTTAGTTTTACCGTATGCATCCACAATATAAATATCAATATTTTTATCGATTTTCTTAGATGAACTATGAATATGAGTTTTTAGATCAATTTTTTGCAATTCGTTTTCAATTGTTTCTGCTCTTTCAATATGTCGAGGTATTATTATTGTTAATAGATTTTTAATTTTCTTTTTTAACTCTTTATGCGCAAGACCACAAAATTTTTCTTCCGTATTATGGGTACTAGAGGCACACCAAGTTTTTTTTGAAAAAATAAATTTTTTTAGATTTTCGTTTATAAATATTTTTTCTCTTTCAGATTGAGTGAATTTTAAATTTCCAAAAAACTTTATATTTTTTGCTCCTAATTCTTTTAAATATTTTTTTGACTCTTTATTTGAAGATAAACACAAATTAAAAAGTCCAAATATTTTTTTTGAAAAATTCGGGAAAATTTTCCATCTAGAAAAACTTCTTTTTGTAATTCTAGCATTTAAAAGAGAAATTGGTATTTTCTTTTTTTTTAAATTCAAGTACATGTTTGGCCAAATCTCAGAATCAATAAAAAAAGCACTAGATGGGTTCCAATAATTTAGGAATTTTTTCGTATGATAGTCTGTATCTATAGGAAAAAATTGATGTATAATTTTTTTTAATCTTAATTTTTGTAAAATATTTGAAGAGCTTAAAGTATTTGAAGTGACCAAAACTTTTTTTATTTTTTTATTTTTGTCCAGTTTTTCTAGAATTGGCACAATACTTTGAAGTTCACCTACACTGGCTCCATGGAACCAGACAAGATTTCCCTGAGATTTATCTTTAGTAAAAAAACAAAATTTTTCTTTAAATCTTTTAATGTCTTCTTTTTTTTTTAATAATCTAAAAAATATAATTATAGGAGAAATTAAAAAAATAATATTTATTAATACTCTATATAAGAATAACATTAAGTTTTTCTAATTTGTTTTTCGTAAAAATTTTTATAAACATTCGAAGCTTTTAAAAGCTCATCGTGTTTTCCTTCGCCTATAATCTTGCCTTTATCAATAACATAAATACGATCTGAGTTTAATATTGTTGAGAGTCTGTGAGCAATAACGATTGTTGTTCTTCCTTTTGTTAAAAAACTTATGGCTTTTTGAATTTTATTTTCTGTTTCTGCGTCTAAAGAGGATGTTGCCTCATCAAGTAAAATAATTGGGCTTTTTTTAAGTATTGCTCTAGCTATAGATAGTCTTTGTTTTTCTCCTCCAGAAAGTCTTACACCATTTTCGCCAATTAGAGTCTCATATTTTTTAGGTAGTTTATTAATAAATTCATCAGCAAATGAAAACTTTGCAGCGTCTTCAATTTCTTGTTGAGATGCATCTAAATCCGCATAACCAATATTATTTCTTATTGTATCATCAAACAAAGTGGTTTCTTGGCTTACTAAAGAGATATTTTTTCTTAAGGATTCTATTTTTGTGTCATAAATTGATTGATCATCTATTTTGACATCACCTTCGTGGGGGTCGTAAAATCTGGGAATAAGACTCATAATTGTTGATTTTCCTGCACCACTATGCCCAACAAGAGCAGTCATTTTTTGTCCTGGGATTTTTAAATTAATTGAGTCTAAAATCTGATTCTCATCTTTATTATATTGAAATCTTACATTTTCAAAAGATATTTTGCCTATTTTAATTTCTAAATTTTTTGCATCTTTTCTGTCAAAAATTATTTGCTTGTCATCTATTACTGGAAGAACTCTTTTTGCACCTGCTAATCCTTGTTGAATAAGTATATTTATCGTAGCAAGTGATCTAACTGGTTGATATGCCAACATCATAGCAGCAAGAAAAGAAAAAAAATTACTTACCTCAAGCTCATCATTAGCAACTAACTTTGCAGAGATAAAAATTAAAGCAGCAATCATAATACCTGTTAAAAATTCCATGATTGGTGATGCCCTAACTCCTACAATAGCTATTTTTCTTATACTTTCTTTTAAAGATACCAGATAGTCTTCAGCTCTCTTTTTTTCATATTTTTCTTTCTGAAAAATTTTAATTAATTTATGATTTTTAAAAATTTCTATTAAGTAAGAAGTTAGAAGGCCAGTGTAATCCATTTGTTTATAAGCTTCTTTCCGCATTCTTTTTCCTAATGATCTTGCAACTGTACTAGCTAAAGGTATCATTATAATTGCTATCAAAGATAATTTCCAATTTTGATAAAACATAACTGTTAAAAGGCCTATTAATGTCAAACTATCTTTAAACAAGTTTAGTATAACTGTACTTACCAAGGCAACAATCATGTTCACATCATTTGTTAAGTTTCCAATAAATTTTCCCGAATGTTTATTATCTACTAATTGAGTGTCAGCCTTTATCAAAGAAGAGAACATATCAGTTTGAATATCTTTTCTCACATCTTCAGATACATTAATCATTATAACTTTCGCAAAATATAAAGATGAACCCTTAAGAGCAAAAGCTAATATTATAAGTGCAGGTATAATGTAAACGTAGGTTTTTTTTTGCTCAATAAAAAGTTGTTTTATTGCAGGATCTAATAGGTAAGCAACTGCTGAAGTGCTACCAGCAAGAATTAAAGTAAAAAAAAACCGATAAAAATATTTTTCTTATATATCTCTTTGTGTAATCGCGATATAATCTCTTTAGTATATCTGTATTGTTCATTAAATCTTTAAATCTTTCCAATTATTAGTGCAGTCAAAACCAAAAAACCTACCATATTATTTGATTTAAATGTTTTTAGGCAAACCATCGAATTTTTGTAATCAAACTTTCTTAACTGCAAATAAAACATTTGATAAAAAATTATTATTAAAAGTATAAAATAAACTTTATTCATTTCCATAAGAAATCCAATACTTAGCAGAGATAATAAAAAAAAAGAATAGCAGGTTGAGAGAAATACATTCGGTTTAGATTTAAATTTTATTGATGTAGATTTTAATCCTATTATTTCATCATCTTTAATATCTTGAAATCCGTAAATTGTGTCGTAACCAAGTGTCCAAAATATGGCTCCTAAATAAAAAACTGTTGGTATTAAATCGATTTCATTATTGATTGAGGACCAGCCTAAAATTAAACCATAGTTAAAGGTTATACCCAAAAATAACTGTGGCCAATAAGTATATCTTTTCATTAAAGGGTACGTGAAAGCTAATGGCATTGAAGCTAATGCAATCAAAATTGTAAAATAATTAAAATTTATTAGAACTAAAAAAGCTAGGGTGCACAGAGCTGCAGCATAAAACAATCCTAGGGTTAAAGATATTTTTCCTGAGGCTATAGGTCTATTTTTTGTTCTTAAAACTTTTTTATCAAATTTTCTATCTAAAATATCATTTACAATGCAGCCTGCAGATCTCATCAGGACTGAACCTAAAAAGAATAAAATCATATAAAAAAAATAAATATTTAGATTTTTTGAAAAATCATAAGCAAGTGTTAAGCCCCAAGAGCAAGGCCAAAATAATAACATGTAGCCAATAGGCTTTCTGAGTCTAGTGAGTTCTATAAATAAGCTTAATTGGTTCATAAAATTTACTTGTAAATAACAAAGGCAACATTGATAATCAAACTGATTCGTATGAATATAGATTACACAGTTACAGCGCTAATGTTTCCAGCAATTCCTTTAATAATGGGAGTGTATAGTAATAGATTCCATTCTCTAAGTGCTTTAATAAGAGAATTACATGATGAACATGTTTATGAAAAGCATGTTCCAACAGAATGGAAAAAACAGTTTATTAATTTAAGTGGAAGGATAACATTACTAAGATGGTCAATAATGTTTGGGGCTTTTGGTTTTTTATTTAACATGCTTACTGTATTAGGTCTCTATTTAAATGAAATTTTTATAGCAAGGTTAATTTTTGGATCCTGTTGTTTATCAATGATGATTTCAATACTTTTTTTTATTAGAGAAATTCATATTTCAACAAATGCTTTAAGATTACATATGTCTGATATGGACGTTAAAGTTGATTAGGGAATAATTATGGCAGGTCCTAAAATTTTTCTATTTTCTAAATCTTGGTGAGCCTTAACAATTTCATCTAAAGGATATTTCTTGAAAATATTCAATTTAAATTTTTTTGTAATAAACATTTCAAAAACTTTATTTGCTGCCTCATCTAGTTCCTCTCTTGTAGAAGTATAATGAGCAATACTAGGTCTAGTTAAATATAATCCTTTTGGAGCTAAAGATTTAGTCACATTACAAGGATCTAAGGGTCCAGATGCATTACCAAAAGAAACCATCATACCTCTTATTTTTAAGCATTCGATAGATTGATCAAAAGTTTTTTTACCCACACCATCGTAAACAACTGGAACACCTACACCATTAGTTATTTCTTTTATTTTTTCAGAAAAATTTTCTTTAGAATAATTAATTACATGATCACAACCATTAGCTTTTGCTATGGAAATTTTTTCATCTGATCCAACAGTTCCAATTACATTACATCCTAAACTTTTAGCCCACTGACAAAATATTTGACCAACACCACCAGCTGCAGCATGAAATAAAATAGTTTCACCAGAACTAACCAGATAAGTTTTATGAAGAAGATAAAAAACAGTAAAACCTTTAGTCATTAAAGTTACTACATTTTCAAGTTCAATTTCTTTTGGAAC
>MDTB01165502.1_pt1 | contig 10286 bp, 11 predicted proteins | sample 811161 | NCBI WGS metagenome assembly MDTB01 (sample SAMN05326650, study PRJNA326480) | marine metagenome | isolation source: seawater | place: Mediterranean Sea | collected 2009
AAAAACTTTAATTAAAGAATTTATTAACATTGACATCAGTAAACAATTTCAAAGTTCAGATTTTGGAGGTGAGCTTACACCAGCACAATTAAAATATTGTGCTAATGATGTTATATATTTACATAAAATTCACGATGAATTAAACAAGATACTCATTAGAGAAAAAAGGATTGATTTATATAAACAATGTTTAAAATTTTTAAAAACAAGGGTCGATTTAGATCTTGCGCTTTTTAAAGATGACATCTGGGCCCATTAGTGAAAAATATAAATTATAAAAATATTGCAAAGAACGTAATTAATTTAGAAATCAAAGCTCTTCAAAAGTTAAAGAAATCTCTTAACAAAAATTTTAACAAAGCTGTTGATGCGATTGTTAATTGTCAATCTAAAGTTATACTGTGCGGCGTAGGAAAAAGTGGAATCATAGCAAATAAAATATCAGCGACCTTGTCATCTATTGGAACGCCTTCTTTTTCATTATCTGCGAATGATTGCTCACATGGTGATATGGGAAGTATTACCAGAAAAGATATTTTAATTTTAATAAGTTATTCTGGAAACTCTTTGGAGCTAAAAAATATAATTAATTACGCAAATAGAAATAAAGTTTTGTTAATTGGTATCACATCAAAAATGAATTCTGAATTATATAAAAATAGCGATATTGGTTTGATAACTCCTGAGGTTAAAGAAGCTGGCCTGGATATGATACCTACATCAAGCACTATAAATCAACTAAGTATTGGTGATGCATTAGCTGTATCAACATTGAAAAAGAAAAAAATTAACAGCTTAGATTTCAAAAAATTTCACCCATCTGGAAGTCTTGGAGAAAAATTAAAAACTGTTGAAGATCTAATGCTTACAAAAAATAAGATACCTTTTATCAATGAGAATACTCTTATGGCTAAAGCACTAAAAATTATGACGGAGAAAAAATTAGGCACATTAATTGCTAGAAATAAAAAAAGAGATACAACTGGTATTATAACAGATGGTCAAATTAGGAAACTAAATTCAAAAAATATCTATTTTGATTTATTAAAAGTAAAAGATGTGATGACAAAAAGTCCTATTAAAATTGAAAAGAATACTCTAGCAACTAAAGCTTTATCAATTATGAATGAAAAAAAAATTACAAGTTTATGTGTTTATAATCAGAAAAAAAAATCAGTAACAATCGGTATTATTCACGTTCATAATATTTTGAATAAAAAAATATATTAAATTTAATGATAACGAAAAGTATTATTCAATATTCATTAGTAATATCACTGATAATTTTAAGTATCTTTTTTTATAAAGAATATCTTGGTTCAGAGAAAAGTTTAACTAAAAAACCTGAAGAAATTAATAAAAATATCGAAAGTCCTATTACTGTAGAAAATAAAGAAGCAACTAATACTATTGAAAATTTAAAATACGTTTCTGAGGATTTGTTGGGAAATACCTATATAATTGATGCAAAATCAGCTACGGTACAGGAAAATAAGGCAAACCAAATTCAGCTTGTAGAAGTACTTGCGAAAATCATTCAAAAAAATGATGAGATAATTTATATCAATTCAAATTTTGCTGATTATAATAAAGATAATAATAATACCATATTTAAAGAAAATGTAAGTGTTAAATATGGTGATCAAATAATTAATGCAAATATTATAAACCTCAATTTTTCGAAAAATTTAATAGAAATACAAGACAATGTTTATTTTAAAAATAATGATGCTAATATTAAAGCCGATAAAATTGAAATAAATTTTGAAAGTAAAAAATTAAAAATTTCAATGAATAAACAAGATGATAAAGTAAAAATTTCAGGAAAATATTAATTATGTCAGTCATAAAAAAATTTCGAATTAAAAATTTTAAAAAAAAAAAAGAACTTTTAAAGCTAGAAAGAATATCTTTACATTTTGGAAAAAGGAAAATTTTAGAAGATCTGACTTTTAGTCTAAACCAGGGTGAAATTCTTGGTTTATTGGGACCAAATGGAGTTGGAAAATCAACTATTTTTAACGTTATAATAGGTTTATTGAGACCAACTTATGGTTCTATATATATTGAAGGTAAGAATGTAATCAATGAACCAATATTTAGCAGAACTAAAAAATATAAAATAGGCTATGTGCCTCAGCATGGTGGCTATTTTCATGACCTTACCTTAAGAGAAAATTTAAACGCTATAAGCGAGATCGTTATCGAAAATAAAAAATTAAGAGATGAAAAGGTAAACTTATTAATCTCTAAATTTGAACTTGAGGCACTACAGAATATTAAAGCTGAGTTTTTATCAGGAGGTCAAAAGAAACGACTAGTTATCTCTTTAGCATTATTAAGTAATCCAAAAATACTACTACTTGATGAACCATTTGCTGCCTTAGATATTATGACAATTAAAAATCTTCAACAAATAATTGTTGACTTACAAACACATAATAACATTTCTATTATCTTATGTGATCACCAAGCTAGGGATCTATTATCTTGTGTAGATTTAGCTATAGTGCTTTCAAATGGAAAAGTTATCGCAAAAGATACACCTAATAATTTAATAAGAAATATTGATGCTCAAAATGCGTATTTTGGAGACTCTTTCAAAATAAATTAAGATATCAAAAAATGCGTATTATAAAAATTAAGAATAAAATCAAAAAATTTAATAAAGTTTTGTCAATAGAAGGAGATAAAAGCTTGTCCATAAGATGGGCACTTATAGCCTCTCAGTCAGAGTATAAATCTAAATCCGTAAACTTATTACTTTCGGAGGATGTAATAAATACTTTAAAATGTCTAAGAAAACTTGGTGTGAAAATAAAGATAAAAAAAAATTTTTGTGAAATTAATGGCGTAGGTTTAAATGGATTTAGATATAAGAAAAATTTGATTTTAGATGCTGGAAACTCAGGCACTTTAGGAAGGCTTATTATGGGTCTTTTAACTCATTCAAAAAAAACAGTCAAATTAAAAGGTGACAAAAGTTTATCAAAAAGAGATTTTTTAAGAGTCATTAACCCTTTAAAAAAGTTTGGAGCAGAATTTAAAAGTAATTTTGGAAAACTTCCTATCACAATTAAAGGGACTTATAATCCAAATCCGATAACTTTTAATGAGACAAAAGGATCTGCTCAAGTCAAAAGTTCTGTGATGCTAGCAGCGTTGAATACAAATGGTGAAACAATAATTAAATCAAAAAAATCAAGGAATCATAGTGAACTTCTTTTTAAACATTTAAAATTACCAATTAAAGTTTTTAAAAAAAAAAATTATGATCTTATAAAGATTAAAGGAAAAAAAAAAAATACCGGCATTAAACTATAAAATACCATCTGACATAAGCTCATGCGCTTTTTTCATAGTGCTTACTATTTTATCGAAAAATTCTAAATTAGTAATTAAAAATGTTAACATAAATCCCTCGAGAGTAGGTATTTTACATATTCTTAATATGATGGGGGCTAAAATACAAAAAACAAATTTAAAAAACTATAAGGGTGAAAAAATAGCAGATTTAATTGTTAAAAGTACAAAGAGAATTAGAGCTATAAATTGTCCCCCGAAACTTAATAGTTCTGCGATAGACGAATTTTTACTAATATTTCTTGTGGCAGCAAAAGCAAAAGGAGTTTCTTATTTTAGAAATTTATCTGAATTAAATGAAAAAGAGAGTCCCAGATTAAAATGGGGCTCTAAAATACTAAACAAAATGGGAGTTAAAAATGTTTTGACTAATAAAAGTATAAAGATTTATGGAAATCCAAATTTAGAAATTAAGAATAAAATAGTTATCAAAAATTTTCTTAAGGATCACAGAGTTTTTATGACTTCAGCTGTTGCAGCATTAATTTTTGGAGGTAACTGGTCTATAGCGAATAAAGACGCTATAAACACGTCTTTTCCATCCTTTTTAGAAAAAATTAAGTATTTAGGTGCTAAAATACACTAAATTCTATGTTGATCTTGTCTTTAAATTTATCTAAAAAGTCAAAGTTTTTAAAACTATATAAACATAAACGAACATAAATTAATGGAAGTATACAAAGACCTATCAAACCCAGCGTCCAAAGAGTTTGAAAACCTACTAAATAATCAACTTTCAAAAATCAGCATTGAAGAAGGTAAAATTATTGAGGGTAAAGTTAATAAAATTACAGAGAAATATATCTTTTTATATATACCAAACCTAAAATCAGAACCAGTTTTAGACATTAATGAATTAAAATCAATGGGATTAAGCGATAAAATTAAAATTGGTGAAACGATACCTGTGTTATTAGAAAAGATAGAAGATAGAAATGGGGACGTGGTTGTATCTGCTAGTAAAGCTCAGAAAATTAAAGGTTGGGATAAATTAGTTGAAGCCTATGAAAAAAAAGAACCAATTATGGGTAAAATTGTATCTAAATGTAAAGGTGGATGTATAGTTGAACATCTGGAAACAGGATCACTAATGTTTTTACCAGGATCACAAATAAGTGATAAACCCTTAAAAGATATAAGTCATTTGATGAATGAACCACAAAAATTTGCTTTAATAAAGTTAGACAAAATAAGAGGTAACGCTTGCGTATCTAGAAAAGAAATAATTACATCTTTCAAAAAAGAGGATAAAGCAAAGATTGTTGAGAAATATAAAATTGGTGATGTAATTAAAAATGCTGAGGTAAAAGGCTATAGTTCATTTGGATGTTTTTTTAATGTCAATAATGAATTGGATGTTTTGGTGCATTTACAAGAAATATCATATAGCAGGGTAAATCATCCCGAGGAAGTATTCAATATTGGTGAAAAACATGATCTTAAAGTTATAAGTATTGATAAAGAAAAATTACAAATTGGTTGTTCGATTAAACAACTATCTCCTGATCCTTTTGAGCATGTTGAGAATTATGAATTAAATAAAGTTTATAAAGCAAAGGTAGTAAAGATTATAGACTTTGGAGCGTTTTGTGAACTAGAACCAGGTTTGACGACTTTATTACATTCAAGTGAGTTGAGTTGGACAAAAAAAAATGTTTCCGCAAAGAAAATGTTTAAAGTTGGAGATGAAATAGATTGTGTTATTACTGAGATTGATAAAGATAAAAGAAGAATTGCCATTTCTTACAAACAGGCAAAGGAAAATCCTTTTATTGTTTTTGAAAAAAAATATCCAGTCGGAACAATAATTGAAACAGAAGTAGTTAATAAAAATGAATATTCTTTATTTGTAAGTGTAAAAGATTTAGATGTTGATGCTTTCTTGCACTGTAATGATTTGACTTATCTAAATAATGGAGAGGAAGAATTAAAAAAATATGATATTAAAGATAAAATCAAAGTTAAGGTTCTAGAAATTAAATCTGAGGATCAAAAAATCAGGGTTGGATTGAGACAAACTCAACCAGACCCATTGGATTGGTTTAAGGATAAAAAAACAAATCAAATTATTACTGTAAAAATTATCTCCACCGATAACAAGGGTCTTATCGTAAGGCCGGAAGGGTGTGAGATGGACTTCACTATTAAGAAAAACCAAATTGCAATTAGTGCTGCTGATGCCCGACCTGCAAGATTCACTGGTGGTGAAAGAATTGATTGCGCAATTGCAGATTTAGACTTGGAAAAAAGGAAAGTATCACTAAGTATTAAATTATTAGAGGAAATTCAGAAAAAAGAAGCTTTAGATAAGTATGGATCTGAGGGTTCTGGAAAGAATTTACCTTTTTCATCATTGTCAGATGATTTAGATAAAAAGAAAGAAAAGTAAGATAAATATTTAAATTGGCTATTGTAAAATCAAAGCTTTTAAAACAACTTTCAGAAAATTATCCCAATTTTTTAAAAAAAGATTTGGAAAAATTCACAAATATTATTTTTAATGAAATAAAAAAAACTCTCAAAAGAGGTGAGAGAATAGAATTTAGAGGATTTGGTGTATTTTCAACCAATATTCAAAAATCTCGGATATCTAGAAATCCTAAAACTGGAGAAAAAGTAAATACACCAGAAAAAAAAACAATTCACTTCAAAATGTCAAAAGATTTGTTTAAAATTTTAAATGATGAAAAAAAATAAAGTATTTGTTGCATGTGATAGCACTAATATTTTAAAAATAAAAAAAATCATAAAAGAAACAAATAATAAAAAATTGAAAGTTGGATATAAGTTTGGTTTAGAATTTTTAAACTCAAAATATGGAAGAAGCTTTTTATCTAAGATAAAAAATAAAATAGTATTTGCAGATCTTAAGATAAACGATATTCCAAATACTTGTTTATCAACTATTAAAGCAATGAAAGATTTAAATATAAATTACTTAACTATTCATATTAGTTCCGGCTTAGAGGCTCTAAAAGCATGTAAAAAAATATCTGGAAAAACAAAATTAATAGGTGTCACAACATTAACCTCTTTAGATGATAAATCCCTTAAAGAGATTGGTTACAACAAAAATATTAATCAACTTGTCTCACACCAAGTAAGATTAGCAAAAAAGGCTAACTTAGATGCTATTGTATGTAGTGCAAATGAAATTAAGTTTGTTAAAAAATTCTTCAAAAAAGAAATAATAACCCCTGGAATAAGATTTAATACCAAAACAGATGATCAAAAAAGAGTTGTTACTCCAAAACAAGCATATAAGAACGGCAGTGATTGGCTTGTAATAGGAAGGCCTATAACCAAAGGCAATATAAGAAAAAATATTCAAACATTAATTGATCATTTAAGTCAATGATCAAAAGTTTAAAAATTTGTGGGATCTCAGATCCTGAAACTTTGAATTATATTTTAAATCATCCATATCCACCGAAGTTTATTGGTTTCATTACAAATTATAAAAAGAGCAAAAGATATGTCCAATATGAAAATTTAATAAATTTAGTAGACGTAAATAAAAAACAGACCAATTTTGTCTCAGTGCTTGTGAGTCCTACAAATGAATTATTAGAGAAAATCAAAGATCTTAACTTTGATTATTATCAACTTTATGATGTTGACCCATTAAGAACTTTTGAAATTAAGAAAAAATATAAAATTAAGATAATTTCTGCACTTACAATTTCGGGTAAAGAAGATGTAGATAAATATAAAGATTATTTAGAAATTTCAGATATAATTCTTTTTGACTCAAAAGGTTATCATAGGTCTGAAAGCTTTGATCATGATTTATTAGAACAGGTCCCCAATGAAGTGAATAAAATGATTGCAGGAAATATTCAAATAGATGATATTCCTAAGTTTAAAAATAAAAACTTCATAATTGATTTATCTGGATCAATTGAAAATAATGAGGGAAAGAAAGATATTAATAAAATTGATAAATTATTAAAATTATTTGCAAAAACATGAAGCTTAAAAAAGGAATTCCAGTAATAGATCAAGGCAATAAACTTGGATTTTGGGGTGGAAAATTTGGGGGAAATTTTGTGCCCGAAACATTGAAAAAACCTATCGAAGATTTGGAAATTCTTTTCAACAAGCTCAAAAAAGATAATAAATTTATAAACGAAAGAGACAAATATTTTAAAAATTGGGTTGGTAGTCCTACTCGATTCATCAAATTAGAAAATTTAACTAAACATGTGGGTGGAGCTCAAATTTGGTCTAAAGTTGTATCTGATGCAAATGGAGGAGCACATAAAATTTATAATGCAACTGTTCACTGTTTACTTGCAAAGCGTTCTGGGAAAAAAATTATTTGTGGAGACACTGGTGCTGGCTATGCAGGTAAAATGTTGAGTATGGCAGCTAAAAAATTTGGTTTAAAATGTAAAATTTTCATGGGCGCAAAAGATATTCAAAGGCAGCAACCAAATGTAAAAGCTATGAAAAAAAATGGGGCCGAGGTCATTCCTGTATATTCTGGAAGTCAAACTCTCGTAGATGCAGTCTCTGAGTGCATGCGATACTGGGTTGCGAATTGTGATAAAGTTGCCATGTGTGTTGGCAGCACCGTTGGTCCAGCTATATTTGTTCGCATCTGTGGATGGAGTACAAGTCAAATATCGAGAGAACTTAAAATTCAATTAATTAATGAATTTGGATCAGTTCCAAAAAAACTTAAACTTTATAATTGCGTTGGAGGAGGAAGTTCTAGTTTTGGGTTCTGGAATGAATTTATGGATTACGATAAAAAACAATGTGAATTTATTGGTGTAGAGGCTGGGGGACCTGCAAAAAGTAAAAAACATGCAGCGCCACTCACGTATGGATCTAAAATTGGAATACTTCATGGTGCTGCTCAATATGTTAATCAAAATACAGATGGTCAAATAGAAGAGACTGAGTCAATTTCAGCTGGACTAGATTATCCTGGTATTTCCCCACTTCATTGTTTTCTTAAAGATACAAAAAGAGCTAGATACACTGCAGCAAGCGATGAGGAGGCTTTAAACGCTTATAAACTTGTAACGAAGTTTGAAAAATTAAGACCCTCCCTTGAACCAAGTCACGCTTTTTCAGTCGCGATAGCAGATTCAAAAAAATTAAGTAAAGATACAATAGTTGTAGTCAATAGTTGTGGTGATGCTTACAAAGATAGGGGTATTTTAGAGAAAAGATTAGGAAAAAAATATGTTTAATCCAATTAGTTTTGCTTTTAAAAAAGCTAAAAGTGAAAATAGACCTGCTTTATTAACTTATACTGTAGCTGGAGATAGTTCAAAAAAACAATCATTAGAGATATTAAAATCAATTTCAAAAAAGGTTGATATATTAGAAATTGGTGTTCCTCATAACACTCCAGTTGCTGATGGAAGTCAAATTCAAACTAGCTCGTATAGAGCAATCAAAAATGGAATTAAAGTAAATGATATTTTTAAAATTGTAAAAGATTTTAAAAAATTTGACAAAAATAAACCAATTATATTGATGGGATACTATAATATGATTTTTCAATATGGTGAAAACGAGTTTTTAAAAAAATGCAAAATTTCAGGAGTAAATGGATTAATAATTGTAGATTTGCCTTGGCCTGAAAATAAAAAGTTTACAACTAAATGTAAAAAAAAATCAATATTTTTTATTCAACTTTTATCTCCGACCACATCTAAAAGCAGGTTAAAAAAGATAATTAATGATTCTCATGAAATGATTTATTTTATATCTATGCTCTCTACTACAGGGGGGAAGCTTAAAGTTTCCTCCAAAGAAATAATGTCTAACTATAATAAAATTAAAAAAGTAAACTCAAAAAAAAATGTTGTGATTGGCTTTGGTATTACCGAAAAAACTATAAAATCTCTTAAAAAAGCTGATGGTTTAGTTGTTGGAAGTGCTATTTGTAAAGAGATAACAAATTCAATAAAAAAAAGACAAAATCCTGTCACAAATGTTTATAATGTCGTAAATAGATTAAAAAATAAAATTAAATGAACTGGATAACAAAAATAATAAACGCTGGTGAAAAAATAAAAACTGCCATACATAAAAGAGCAACAAAAGAAGAAATTGCAAACAGTGATTGGACCAGCTGCTGTAAAGGACCTATTTTAAAAAAAGATTTGGAAGAAAATCTTTGGGTGTGCCCTGAGCCTGGGTGTAAAAAACATCACAGAATAAGCCCAAAGCAAAGATTTGATATTTTATTTGGTAAAAATAATTATGAGATATTTAAAACTCCTATTCCAAAAGATGATCCTTTGGGATTCATTGATAGCAAACCTTATAAAGAAAGATTAAAAAGTGCACGTAAAAAAACAGGCTTAGAATGTAGTATGGTTGTTGCTGAAGGTTCTATAAATCAAATTAAAATTACTGCAGTTGCATCTGACTTTGATTTTATGGGTGCCAGCATTGGAGCAGCAGAGGGTGAAGCTTTTTTGTATGCAGCTCAACATGCAGTAGATAATAAGCAACCGTTACTAGTGTGTGCAACAGGGGGCGGTATGAAAATGCAAGAGTCATCAATCTCATTATCTCAAATGACACGAACTACACTTGCAATTAATGAAGTTAAAGCTGCAGGTTTGCCTTACATAGTTTTGATGGCAAGCCCAGTTGCTGGAGGAATCACAGCTAGTTATGCAATGTTGGGTGATATTCATATTGCAGAACCTGATGCGCTAATTGCGTTTGCTGGAGCTAGGGTCATCCAAGGAACTGTAAAAGAAGAATTACCTGAAGGTTTCCAAAGAAGTGAGTATGTTCAAAAAACAGGTTTTATTGATTTGATTGTTGAAAGAAAAGACCTTGCTGAAAAAATTGGGATTTTAATTTCAATTCTATTAAATAAGAAACCTGTTATAAGCACTGAAGAAAATGAAACTTCAGAAGATAGTCAGTCAATTACAAAAGCTGCA
>MDTB01050450.1_pt1 | contig 10285 bp, 8 predicted proteins | sample 811161 | NCBI WGS metagenome assembly MDTB01 (sample SAMN05326650, study PRJNA326480) | marine metagenome | isolation source: seawater | place: Mediterranean Sea | collected 2009
CAGAAATAGGTGCAAAACCAATTTTTGTAGATTGTAATGATACTTTTTGTATGAATGTAGATTTGGTAGAAAAAAAAATTACAAGTAAAACTAAGGCAATAGTTCCTGTACATTTCACAGGATATATGACTGATATGCCAAAGTTAATGAAATTGTCAAAAAAATACAGAATTCCAATTGTTGAAGATGCATGTCAATCAATTTTGGCAAATATAAATGGAAAAAATTCTGGTTCTTGGGGAGATTTTGGTGCTTTTTCTTTACATCCTTTAAAGAACATAAATGTATGGTCTGATGGAGGAGTTATAACCACAAATAATCTAAAACATTATAAAAATTTAAAATTATTAAGAAATCACGGTTTAGTTGATAGAGATACAGTAAAAATTTGTGGTTACAACTCGAGATTGGATACATTCCAAGCAGTTGTTGGAAATTGGCTTTTACCAAAGGCAAAAAATATCGCCAATAGAAGAATTAAAAATGCAAATTATTATGATAAAAATTTTTCAAAGTTACCTCAAATTACTATTCCACCAAGACCAAAAAATTTTAAATTGGTGTATCATCTGTATATAATATTTGCAGAAAACAGAGATCAACTTTTAAAATATTGTTTAAAGAAAGGAATCGAGGCAAAAGTTCATTATCCGAAACCAATGTACATGCAAGAAAGCGTTAAATTTTTAAAACATAAAAGTGGAGATTTCCCAACAACTGACGAGCATACAAAAAAAATAATTACATTTCCATGTGATCAACATCTTTCTTTAAAAGAAATGAGTTACGTTGTGAAATGTGTTAATAATTTTTATAAGAATAAAATTTAAATGAAATCTGCAATTTTAGTTGAGTCCAAGAAACCCCTATTAGTTGAAGATATAGAATTGCCAGAAAAGATTAAATTTGGACAGGTTTTAGTAAGAGTGCATTATAGCGGAATATGTGGAGCGCAAATAAATGAAATTGATGCGCTAAAAGGACCAGATAAATTTCTTCCACATCTTTTAGGTCACGAAGGTTCTGGAATAGTTGAAAAAATTGGTGAAGGGGTAAAGACAGTAAAACCCGGAGACCATGTTGTTCTTCATTGGAGACCAAGCAACGGTATTCAAAGCTTAACTGCGGAATATAACTGGAATGGAAAAAAAGTTAATTCAGGGTGGGTTACAACTTTTAATGAAAAAGCTATAGTTTCTGAAAATAGAGTTACTAGTATTTCGAAAAAAGCTGATTTAAAAACAGCTGCATTATATGGTTGCGCTATAACTTCAGGTTTTGGGGCTGTGAATAATGATGCTAAAGTTGGAATAGGAGAGTCCATATTAATTTATGGTTTAGGTGGAATGGGATTGAGCATAGCTTATGCATCCTCTTTAGTATCTGGATATCCTATAATAGGCATTGATGTTCATGAGGAAAAATTGGAATTGGCAAAAAAGTTTGGTGTAACACATACCTTTAATGCAAAGGAAAAAAATTTAAAAGAAAAAATTTATCAAGTCTTAGACAATTCAGGACCAGATGTAACATTTGAAACGACTGGTATTTCGTCTGTCATGGAAAAAGCTTACGAAATTACTCCAAACGATAAAAAAATTGTATTTGTTTGGGTTCCAACAGGAAAAATTAATATTTATACATTACCACTCGCGTTCAAAAAAACTTTACTAGTATCTTCTGGTGGTGCATGTCATCCAGAAATAGACATACCAAGATATATAAAGATGCAATTAAATAATAAAATAAACTTAAACGACTTTATAACTCATGAATTTCAGTTGTCAGAAATTAATGAAGCCATTAGTTTATTTAGAACTGGTAAAGCAGGAAGAATCATTTTAAAAATTAACAAGGAGTAAATTATGGGAAGACATTTTGATATTGGATATTTTAAAAAGACATTAAAAGTTAGATCAAAAGTAGCAAAAGAGAGAACAGTGATTAATAAAATGTATGCTTGGCAATTGGGTAAAGAGTATTATGACGGTAGTAGATTAAATGGTTATGGAGGTTTTAAGTATGATGGCAGATGGTTAAAATTATTACCTAAAATTATTAAAAGATATAAATTAACTAAAAATTCTAAAGTTTTGGACTTAGGTTGTAAGAAAGGTTTTTTATTAAAGGATTTAAATATACTTATTCCAGGTATAAAATCTTATGGAATTGAAAATCATGGTTATGCACTAAAAAATTCAGTTAAATCAAAAAGCAAACTAATAAAATGTGAATACACAAAACTTCCATTTAAAAACAAGTCATTAGATTTTGTAATTGCATTTAATTCACTCTATATGCAAAATTTAGGAGATGTAATAAAATCTCTTAAAGAAATTGAGAGAGTTTCTAAAAAAAGTTATATTGTACTTGCTTCAGGTGAAAATGATGAAGAGAGAAATAAATTTTATAAATGGACTTTGATTGGTACATCTATATTATTAAAAAGAGAGTGGAAACAACTTTTTAAGAAAATAAAATTTAAAGGAGACTATTATTTTTCTTCTGCTAAATCATTAGGTGTTTAATTTTAGAAGTAAAGATAAAAATAATTTAAAATGAGACTTGCAGATTATGTGATACAATTCCTAGAAAGAAAAAATATTGATACAGTTTTTACTGTAAGTGGTGGAGGCTCAATATTTTTATGTGATGCTATGTATAAAGCCAAAAAATTAAAATACATATCATGTCATCATGAACAAGCAGTTTCATTCGCAGCTGAAAGTTATTCTAGGGTAAAAAATAAACCAGGTGCTGCGATAATTACAACAGGCCCAGGAGGAACAAATTGTACAACTGGGGTTGCTAGTTGCTGGATAGATTCTGTTCCTACAATATTTATTTCTGGACAAGTTTATTTGAACCAAACTATTGGTAATTCAGGTTTAAGACAAATTGGTGTCCAAGAATTTGATATAGTTAGCATGATCAAGTCATCAACTAAATATGCAGTTATTATAAAGGATCCTAATTCTATTAAATATCACTTAGAAAAAGCATATCACCTTTCTATTGAGGGTCGACCAGGACCTGTATGGTTAGACATTCCTGCAAATATTCAAAATGCAATTATCAGTCCTAAGATTTTGAAAGGGTATCATATTAACTCAAAAAAAAATTCTAAAAATAAACTAAATAAGCAAATTAAAAAAGTTGCTCAATTATTAATCAAAAGCAAAAGACCAGTGATACATCTAGGACAGGGGGTAAAAATTGCAAATGCACAAATTATACTTAGAAAGCTGTTAAATAAATTTAAAATACCTTTTGCACTAACATGGAACGCATCTGATTTAATAGAGTCAGATCATGTTTCTTATATTGGAAGACCAGGAGCTTTTGCTGAAAGAGGTACTAATTTTATAATTCAAAATTGTGATTTGTATATATCTGTTGGTACCAGACTGCCATTTATGGTAACAGGATACAATGCAAAGGATTTTGCTAGAAAAGCTAAAAAAGTTATGGTTGATATTGATCAGTTAGAAATAAAAAAAAGTAATGTTAATCTAGACGAAAAAGTATGTTCTGATGCAAAATATTTTTTGAATAAATTATTTGAATATCTACCAAATAAAATTGGTCTAACCGAAGACTGGACTTCTTATTGCATTAACGTAAGGCGAAAATATCCAATAGTTTTAGAAAAATTTAAAGAACAAAAAAAAACAATTAATTCTTATGCATTTATTGACTGCTTATCAGAAACATTAAAAAAAGATGATGTTGTAGTCACAGATATGGGATTGTCATTTGTAGGCACACATCAAGCTTTTAAAGTAAAAAGAGGTCAAAAATTGTTCACAAATTCTGGGCATGCCCCCATGGGATGGGGATTGCCTGCTGCAATTGGTGCGTGTTGTGCTTCAAAAAAAAAAAGAATTATCTGCATTACTGGAGAAGGAGGTTTGCAAATGAATATTCAAGAATTTGCAACAGTTATGCATAACAAACTTCCTATAAAAACGTTTATATATAATAATGGTGGTTATTTAACAATTAAACAAACACAACAGTTAGGTTTTCAAAATAGAATTATGGGATCCAATAAAAAAACAGGACTTTCTTTTCCTAATTATAAAAAAATAGCAGAGTCTCATAATATTAAATATTATAAAATAAAAAATAATATTAATTTAAAAAAAAATTTGAAAAAAATCTTATCTAATAATAAGCCTGTCATATGTGAACTTATTATTGATCATAATCAAGAGCAAATGCCTAAAGCAATAAATAAAAGAATGCCAGATGGAAAATCAATTCCAACAAAATTTGAAGATATGTACCCTTTTTTGTCACCTAAAGAATTAAAAGAGAATATGCTTTAAAACATATGAATAAAGGAATTATTATTTCAGGAAACTTAGCTCAAGATCATGAGTTTATTTATCCTTATTATCGTCTTCTCGAAGAAGATATTGAAGTAGATGTATGTATGTTAGAAGGAAAACCTGTAAAAGGTTTTTTGGGTACAACTCTCCCCCCAAATAAAGAACAAAAGGTTATTAGCATTAATGAACTTAAAATTGAGGATTATAAAATTCTTGTTTTACCTGGAGGTGTAAAAGCTATGGAAAAAGTGAGACAGGAACAAAAAATTATTGATTTTATTTCAAAATTTAATAACCAAGGAAAAATTATAGCTTGCATATGTAGTGGAGCACAGCTTTTGATTTCTGCAAAAGTTGTAAAGGGTAGAAAAATTGCAGGGTACTACAGCATGAGAGACGATTTAATTAATGCTGGTGCTATATATACAGATTTACCAGCTGTCATTGACAAAAATATAATTACAACAGCTCACTACAAGGACATGGGCCCCTGGATGAGAGAAGTTATTAAAAAATTAAAATAATAACTTATTAAATTTTTTGATTAGATGAATAAAAATATTCCTTATATAAATTTGATTAAGCAAACAAAAGAAGAAAAAAAAGAAATTTTTTATGCTTTAAATAAACTTTTTCTTGAATCAGAATTTATTTTAGGAAAAGAAGTAGAAAAATTCGAAAAAAATATTTGTAAATTATTAAATATAAAAAGATGTGTAGCTCTAAACAGTGGTACTGATGCGTTAACTTTAGGTTTATATTTGTTAGGAGTAAAAAGAGGAGACGAGGTAATAACTACTCCTAATTCATTTATTGCATCTACAGCTGCTATAGTTCATTTAGGTGCAATTCCAATTTTTTGTGATGTAAAGGATGACCAAAATATAGATCCAAGAGAAATAGAAAAAAAAATATCCAAAAAAACAAAAGCAATAATGCCTGTTCATCTTTCTGGAAGATCAAGCGAAATGGACGCAATAATTAAAATTTCTAAAAAATATAAAATACCAGTTATTGAGGATGCTGCTCAGTCTATTGGTACAAAGTATAAAAACAAACAAGTTGGTACTTTTGGTAAGGTAGGGTGTTTCTCAGCTCATCCTTTAAAAAATCTTAATGCGATTGGAGATGGAGGATATATGGTAACAAATGATAATAAAATTGCAAATCAAGCAGCTATGCTAAGAAATCATGGTATAGTTAATCGTAATTCAGTTTCATCATTTGGTCATGTTTCAAGAATGGATAATTTACAAGCTACGGTACTCAACATAAGATTTAAAAAACTTAAAAAAATAATTTCCCAAAGAAGAATTAATGCAAAATTATATTTCAAATTACTCAAATCACAAAAAAATATTATTTTGCCAAAAGAAAGTAAAAATGAATTTAATACTTATCATACTTTTGTCATACAAGCTAAAAATAGAGATAAATTAAAAGAACACCTTGAAAAAAAAGGAATTAGCACCTCTATTCATTATCCTAAGTTAATATTTCAGCAAAAAGCATATAAAAAAAGGTTTAACCCACCAAAAAGAAATGAATTTCCAGTTGCAAAGAAATTAGTTAGAAATATTTTGACTTTACCAATAAATCAATATTTAAAATCAAAAGAAATATACAGAATATCAAATGAAATAATTCAATTTTATAATTGAGAATTTTATTATGTTATTTATAAAATTATTATTTTATGCTTTATCGCCTTTCTTATCTATTTTAATTATACTATTGTCTCCAATTTTAAATTTGAGACTTTGTCCTTTATCAAGTGAAAGAATTGGTGAATTTACAAATGAACTTGAGACCTATTTTAAAAAAAAAAAAATTATAAAAAAAAATTTAGATATTTTTTTTACTCCAAATTTTATATCCAATAAATTTTATTTATATTTAGTAAAAAAAAAAATAATAATAGTTAATGGATTTATAGTTTTTCCAATTTATAAAATTTTTTTTAAATTATCTAAGTTTATAAATTATTTTGACAAATTTCTCATAGATATATCTTTTGATAAACAAGTATTATCACAAATAAATATTAATTTTAGTGAAGGAGAACCTATAATTGAACTACCAAAAGAATATTTAGATAAAGGCGAAAGTTTTTTAAAAAAAATTGGTATTAGTAATTCTGATAAAATTATACTTTTATATGTAAGAGATTCGAGTTACCTAAAAAAAACATTTCCAAATAAAGATTTTTCATATCATGATTTTAGAGATAGTGATGTTGAGAATTATGTTGAAGCAATAAATTACGCTACATCAAAGGGTTATTATGTATTTAGGATGGGCGCAATAGTGGAGAAAAGCCTGAATTTAGAAAATAAAAAATTTATTGATTATGCATCTAATTACAGAACAGAATTTCTTGATGTATATATGGGTCAAAGATGCTCATTTTTGTTCGGTACTCCAGCAGGGTATGACTCTATACCAGCTTTAACTTTTAGAAAACCAATTTTGTCAACTGATTGTTGTCCGTTGTTCCCAATCTTATTCAGTGCTAGATCTAAAATGCTTTATTCGTTAAAACATTATTATTCAATCGAAAAAAAAAAAAAATTATCTATAAAAGAAATATTTGATCTCAATATATCTGATGTAATTGGATTTGAGTTAAAAAAAAAAAATATTCAATTAATTGAAAATTCAAGCTTAGAATTAAAAGAAAGCATCAAAGAAATGATAAATTCTTTTGAGTTAAACTTTAAATATTCAAATGAAGATTTAGAGCTAAGAGAAAAATTTAATAAAATAATATCAAATTGTTTTGTTAAATATTTATCTCAAAATGAAAAAAAATTAAATAACTCTGAATTAAATACTTTAATAAGTAATAAAAATTTAATTAAATCTAAAATATCAATAAGCTTTCTAAAAAAAAATACTTATCTATTAAGATAAATTAGGGGATCAAAATACTTATATAATATTTATTTTTTTGCATTTTTAATATTTAAGATACAGTTATGAAATAATTCGATATAAACATATTGGTAAATTATAAACTTTATTAATTAATAGAATCAAATGCTAAAAAAATTTTTGCATAGACAAAAAGAAGAGATAAAAATTAAAGGACTTAAATATATTTTTATAAAAATAAACCGAAGAATTAAAAACATAATTTATTCTTTAATTCTAATAGCCTATTTACCAGTATTACTAATTGTACTGTTAATGCGAATTATTTATAAATTCAGAATTGGTCTGGTTAATTCAAAAAGAATAGGTCATTTAGCTATAAATACAACTTTATATTGCTTGATAAAAAATTATTTTAAAGAAAGAAACTTATTCAAAAAAACAAATGATATTTTGATATACAATAATCCTATATCAAATAAATATCTTTTTTTAAAATTCGACGAAATTTTAAATTTATTTAATCCAATTTTAATCAGACCTTTGTATGATCTAATATGTATTTTTGCAAAAAAAATTAAATTCTTTAAAAAGCTTTTAGTTCCTATATTCGCCCCTAATATTTTTAAAAAAAATGGAGCCGAAGATAGACATGATTTAGTAATGAAAAGTGAGACTTTGCTCCAATTCAATGAAAAAGATAAAAATAATGGAATGATATTATTAGAAAAAATGGGTATTAAAAATAAAAAGTATGTATGTCTTTTCGTGAGAGATGACATGTACTTAAAAAAAAGGTTTCCAGATGAGATATGGGATTATCATGAACACAGAAATTTTGATATTGATGATTTCAATGGCATGATAAAATTGATTATTGATAGAGGTTATTATGTTGTCAGAATGGGTAGAGATGTAAAAAAAAGAGTAAGCATTAATAATTCAAAAGTTATTGATTATCCATTCTCTCCATATATTTCTGATTTTGCAGATATTTATTTAATGGCTAATTGCAACTTGTGTGTTTCAACAAGTACAGGACCAGAGTGTATATCGAATATTTTTCAAAAAAAACTTGCTCAGATAGCACCAACAGTTGGATCAATGTACACTTACAAAAATGTTATTAATTGTATGCTTAATGTTTATTGTAATAAAACAAAAGATTACCTTAAGTTAGAGGATTTAGTTGAAAAAAAACTATTTTATGCGAATAGTTCTGAAGAATACAAGTCCCAAAATGTAGAAATAATAAAAAATGATTCTGAGTATTACAAAAATTATGCAAATTTTTGTATAAATATAATTGAAGGAAAAATTAATACAGACAAAATTTATAAAGAACAAAAAACTTTTAGAGATAGATTTCAAAAATTTAGGAAAAAAGACTATAAGTTTAATTCAATTATGTACTTGGAAGGTAATAATAATTTTGGTTAATGTATTATAAAAAAAAATATAAAAAAATTATTTGTTTTGATATTGATGGTGTTATTTGTGAAACCTATAAAAACGACTACAAAAATGCTAAACCAATTAATAAATCTATAAATACAATAAATAAATTATACAATAACAATTTTTATATTAAACTATTTACTGCTCGTTTTATGGGAAGAAGTAAAGATAATTGCCTAAAGTCTAAAAAGAAAGGATTAATATTAACTAAAAAACAATTAAAAACTTGGGGTGTTAAATACCATAAACTTTTAATGTGCAAACCATCTTATGATTTATTTGTTGATGATAAAGCTTTGAATTTTAAAAAAAATTGGCAAGTTTTGCTAAAGAAAAAATTATTTTAAATTGGATTATAATTGGTCGAATTAATATATAAAAATGTTTAAAAATTTAATTAACATCTGTAAAATTTTAATTTTAAAATCTCCTAAAAATTTCTTTTTTATGGTGGCCCTTCTAATTGTTCAGGCAATTGTAATATCTACTTCTGTAGTTTCTATTATACCACTGGCAGATTTTATAATTGATGGTGAACTATCAAAACCATCTGTATTTACTGAAAAGTTTATAAATATTTTTGAATATTTTGATATAGACCCAAGTTTTTTTGTTTTTGCAACTTTTTTTGCAATTACACAATTTTTTGTAGCAATTATTACATCATTTGTAAGTTATATTGTACTAGCTATTAAATATGAATTTGTAAAAAATTTAAATGATGAAACTCTTCAAAGTATTCTCTCATGTGAGTGGCTATTTTTTGCTAATTCAGATTATGGATATCTAACAAATACATTTTTGAAAGAGACAGAAAAGATAGGTAGCTCCGTTGGACATATTGCCAATTCAATTGCACTGATGTTTCAATTGGTAATATTTATTTCAGTTCCCTTATTTATAAACTTGAATGTAACATTAATTACATTGATCGTTTTTTTAATTTTTGCATTAGTTATTTTAAAATTTGCTAATCCCTTAAGTCACAGATATGGGAAAATGAATGTAGAAACTGCAAACGTGATGTTGGGTAAATTTATTGATATTTTAAAATCTATCAAAACTATAAAAATTAACTCAAAAGAAAACTTTTTTAAAAAATTATATCTTAATAAATTTGCAGCACACGTAAATGCAACTTTAAAAACTCAGATGTTAGCTCAAATCATAAATGCTTTTTATAGACCTGCAGGTATTGTTATTATTTTAGTTGTATTTGGTATATTTATAAATAAGGGTGTATTTTTATCTGAGTTAGCTGCAATTTTTTATAGTTTAATTTCTGTAGTTTCAATTCTTAATACTGTGGTGGGTATTCAGGTAAGTATAAATAATTTCCTGCCAAGTTATCAACAATTAAACGAAATTTTAATTAAATCAAATTTACATCTTGAAAACTTTGGAAATAAAAAGTTTCAATCATTAGAAAAAAATTTAAAAATCCAAAATTTATATTTTAATTATAATCAAGATAAAAATGTCTTAAAAAATGTTAATTTTTCAATAAATAAAAATGAGACGGTTGCCTTGGTTGGAAAATCTGGATCAGGTAAAACTACCATAGCAGATCTTTTATGTGGAGTTTTAGTTCCTACACAAGGAGAAATTTTAGTGGATGG
>MDTB01170621.1_pt1 | contig 10285 bp, 14 predicted proteins | sample 811161 | NCBI WGS metagenome assembly MDTB01 (sample SAMN05326650, study PRJNA326480) | marine metagenome | isolation source: seawater | place: Mediterranean Sea | collected 2009
CAAAGGATGCTGAGTTTGCTTCTATGCAAAAAAGAGTACAGCAGTTTACTCCTTCATCAGGTCCAAGAAAGACTAAACAAGTAATTGATTCTATGAATAAGTTTATTGCTGATGTTATAGATGTAAACGGTGAATATATAGACAAAGATTATAAATGTTCTAATCCTTTTGGGAAATGTGAACATTGTAGGTCTTTTTTATAAACAATATATATTTATATATATAAAAGAAACAAAAGTTATGATAGTAAAAGAAGAAAAACTTACTTCGGTTAAAATTACTCAACCTCTTTTTGATAAATTTAAAATGGCAGCTCTAGAAGATAACTTTTCTTTTAAAAAGCTTGCAGACCGTGCTATTTTTCTTTATCTTACAGATATAGATTTTAGACAAAGAATACACAACCAAAGTAATATCAAAATTAGAAAATGACGAAAGTAAAAGGTTACATCAAAAAAGAAGATAGAAAACGTATACTACTTCTTAGTGATGATATTAGAGTCCATTCTGGTATAGCTACTATGGCAAGAGAGATAGTAGTTAACTCTTCACAAAAGTTTAACTGGTTTAATGTAGGAGCTGCTATTAAACATCCTGATATAGGAAAACTTATCGATATATCAGATGATATGAATAAGAGACACGGTATAGATGATGCTGAAGTCACAATACTTCCTTTTAATGGATATGGAGATGCTGCTACTGTACGTAATATTTTACGTGATAAGAGTATAGACGCTATAATGATATTTACAGATCCTAGATATTGGACTTGGTTATTTGAAATAGAAAGAGAAGTAAGAAGTCAAGTACCTATTATATGGTATAATATTTGGGATGATTATCCTGCACCTCTTTACAATAAAGATTATTATAGATCAGTAGATTCTTTATTAGCTATTTCTAAACAAACTAAAAATATTAATGAATTAGTATTAGGTGAATATGCTAAAGATAAACTTATAAAGTTCGTTCCTCATGGAATCGATCAAAAGATATATTATCCTATTAATCCTGATGATAAAGATTTTTTAAAGTTTAAAAAAGAAACCTTACAAGGTAGGGATTTAGATTTTATAGCATTTTTTAATTCTCGAAATATACATAGAAAACACCCTCATGACTTAATATTAGGTTATAGAATGTTTTGTGATATGATTGGAAAAGATAAAGCTAAGAAATGTGGATTAATAATGCATACTCAAGTAGTTGATCAACACGGAACAGATTTGAAAGCTCTTAAAGAAGCTCTTTGTGATAGTAGTTATGTTAATCTAATGTTTTCTAGTAATAGACTTACCGCTCCTCAGTTAAACTGTTTATATAATATGGCAGATATTACTGTTCTTCCTTCTTCTAATGAAGGATGGGGGCTATCCTTAACTGAATCTATGATGGCAGGTACTATGATAGCAGCTAACGTAACAGGAGGTATGCAAGATCAAATGAGATTTGAAAATGATAAAGGAGAATGGATAGACTTTGATGCTGATTTTCCTTCTAATCATAGAGGTACCTATAAGAAGCACGGAGACTGGGCGATACCAATTTTTCCTTCTAATATAAGCTTACAAGGTTCTCCTTCTACTCCTTACATATTCGATGATAGAGCTACTCCAGAATCTATTGCTAATAGTATATTAGAATGTTATAATCTAAGTAAAGAGGAGAGAAATAAAAAAGGTATGAAAGGAAGAGAGTGGGCACTGTCAGAAGAAGCAAAATTTACTTCTGAGAGTATGACTGATGGGATTGTAGAGGGTATAAATACCACTATAGAAAACTTTACTCCTAGAAAAGCTTTTGATTTATTAGAAGTTAAACCAAGAGAGCCAAGATACGTTACACATAAATTAACAGGTTATTAAATGAATAAGAATACATTTGTAATAAGCGCACCTGCTGATACTTATTCAGGTTATGGTGCAAGATCTAGAGATTTAATTAGAGCTATAATTAATCTAGGTAAGTATGATGTCAAGATATTATCTCAACGTTGGGGTAATACTAGATTTGGTTATTTAAAAGATCATAATGATAAAGAAATAAGCTCAAGAATAATTTCCAGAGTACAAAGTCAACCTGATGTATGGATGCAAATAACTGTACCCAACGAATTTCAACCAATGGGTAAGTACAATATAGGAGTTACTGCAGGTATAGAAACTACTCTCTGTCATGGTAGTTGGTTAGAAGGATGTAACAGAATGAACGTAGTTCTTACTTCATCTAACCATAGTAAAGAAGTATTTACTAAAACTATATTTGAAAAAATTAATAACAGAACTAAAAAAAATGAAGGTGAGTTAAAACTAACTACTCCCGTTGAAGTATTATTAGAAGGAGCAGACCTATCTAAATACTTTCCAACTAAAATAGATTCAAATATAGAAATAGTAAAATCAATAAATTCTATCAAGGAAACCTTTTGTTTTTTATCTGTAGGACATTGGATGCAAGGTAATTTTGGGGAAGATAGAAAAAATATAGGGTACCTGGTTAAAGCATTTTCTGAGGTATTTAAGAATAAGTTAAAAAGACCTGCTTTGATTTTAAAGACCCAAAGAACTGGTAGTTCAATTATGGATCAAGAAGGAATTATTAAGTTAATAGACCAGGTAAGAAAAGAGACAAAAGGTTCATTACCTAAAATATATCTTCTTCACGGAGAAATATCAGATAACGATATGAATCAATTATATAATCACCCTAAAGTTAAAGCAATGGTAAGCTTTACAAAAGGAGAAGGATTTGGAAGACCTTTATTAGAGTTTAGTTTAACCGGTAAGCCTGTTATTACCTCAGGTTGGTCTGGACAAATCGATTTTTTAGATAAAGCCAGAGCTATATTAATTGGTGGTACTTTAGAAAACGTTCACGAATCAGCTAGCTTAAAAGATATGCTTTTAACTGATGCTAAATGGTTTAAGCCAGACGATAATCAGGTTGGACATTCGCTTAAAGATGTTTATAAAAATTACAAAAAATATTTACAACCTGCTAAGTCATTAGCTAATAAAAATAAAAAAGAATTTAGCTTTGAAGCTATGGAAGTAGTATTGAAGGAATTATTAGATAAATATATTCCTGAGTTTCCTAAGCAAGTTGAATTAAAATTACCTTCACTTAAATTACCAAAATTAGTAAAGAATGGATAAAGATAATTTGATACAGAGTCCGATAAGCGATAGTAACGCTTGTTATGTAACTAAGATAAATGAAGAAGTAACTTCTTATTTAGATTTCGGTAGTGGTTTTACTACTACTTCTCTTATGGTAGGAGAATCAGAACAAGTAGTTGCTGCTATTGAAACTTCACCTGAGCTATTTAAAGATATTAGAATAGTAGATGATGAAGGAAGAACTTGGTTTCCTGCTACTATAACAGTTCCTAATGTTGGAATGGTATTTGCAGATGGAACCTCTAAAGATAACTGGAAGTGGTCAGCCGTTAAAACTATTCCTCTTACAGAAGAGGAAATTAAATCAGGTAGATATCCTGCAGGTCAAACTACAAAAATGCAAATGGATGGTGCCAAGCAGTTTCCTAAAGAAAAAGGATTTATAGATGCTTTAGACGAAATAGGATTTTTCGGAATCGATTTTACTAAACCAGTTACTAAGTGAAAATAAGTTATGCTATTACAGTATGTAATGAGGCTAAAGAAATAAAATCTTTAGTTGATATACTTATGGTCGGTAAAAGAAAACAAGATGAAGTTATAGTTTTATTCGATCAAAAGAATGGTGATGAAAAAATAGCAAAGTATTTAACCACCTTCAGTAAGTTCCCAAATTTTCATTTTTATAGAGGATTAGAATTTAACGGAAACTTTTCTGAATGGAAAAATTTACTTACAACATACTGTACTGGAGATTATATATTTCAAATAGATGCAGATGAGTATCCTCATGAATCAGTCTTTTCTCATATACCTGCAATATTAGAATCTAATCCTGATAATGAAGTTTACCTAGTTCCTAGAGTAAATACAGTAGAAGGTTTAACATTGGATCATCAACTGAAATGGGGTTGGAATGTTAATGAAAAAGGATGGGTAAATTGGCCTGATTATCAATGGAGGATATGGAAGAAGAAACCAGAGATTAGATGGAAGAATAAAGTACATGAAGTGTTAGACGGATATAAAACTTACGCTGCATTACCTGCTATGGAAGCATTATCATTGTACCACCCTAAAACTATTGAACGCCAAGAAAAACAGAATAAGTATTATGAATCTCTCTCTAATTAATAATTTTTTTTATCCTTATAGAGTATTAGATATAGGGGCAAACGTAGGGCAGTTTAGAACTCAAGCATCAAGTACTTGGCCAAACAGTTATATTTTTTCAATAGAAGCTTCAGAGGCTTGTGAACCTTTTTTAAATAAAATAACTGAAGATTACCTTATATGTCTATTGGCTAAGGACGATTCTAAATACGATTTCTTTAGTCGTAAAAATGATCCTACTTCAACAGGTAATTCGGTTTATAGAGAGTTAACTCGATTCTTTTCAGATGATCAATTAGATATTATTAAAAAAGATGGAATTAAGTTAGATGATCTTTTTACTAAAGAATCTTTATTTGACCTTATAAAAATTGACACTCAAGGTTCAGAATTAGATATAATTGAAGGTGGAAAAGAAATATGTAAAAAAGCTAAGGCTATGTTAATTGAAGTTTCATATAATGAATACAATAAAGATGCTCCTTTATCTGAAGAAGTTATTAAGTATATGAAAGATTTTAAATTTAAACCTGCTGCAGTACTAGGAGTACAAACGAATCATGGATCTCATCAAGAAGATATATTATTTTTAAATGAAAGATAATTTACTTATAGGAGCAATTAGTGGTAACTATACTATTGAAGATATCCAAACATGGGTTAATACTTCAGAATATGGATTTAGTAGAACATTAATAGTATTTAATGCTAAAGATAATAATGAGTTAATACCTTATTTAGAATCTAAAAATATAAAATACATACTTCCTACTTTCGATTTTTGGGGTAATGAAAAAGATTTCTTCGAGCATCATACTGGGAGAATGAACTTAGAGAATAGTTTTGACCTTATACATAATATGAGATTTATGTATATTCATAGGTATCTTCAAGAAGAAAAATATAATAAAGTATTAGTAACTGACGTAAAAGATGTTAAGTTTAATACTGATCCTTTCACTATGCTTCCTAGTGACAAGCTAGTAGCTACAGGAGAAGTTATTAAATATAAAGATCATGATTGGAATATGCAGCATTTAATATATAATTTAGGTATATTCGGTCACGATTTTAAAGATTATGAAGTATTAAATGTAGGAGTATTCGGAGGTTCAGCTGAACTAGTTAAAGAAATTAGCAGAGATATATTTTTATTATCAGCAGGAAAACCTAAAGTTGCAGATCAAACCTCTTTTAATTATTTAGCTAGGACATTATATAAAGATAAATTTATTTTTACTTCTATAGACGATTTAGTAGCAGTTCATTGCCATGTTATTAAAGAAGGACATGTTAAATTTAATTTAGATAGATTAAAAATGTATCCAATAGTACATCAATATGACAGGTTATAGTATTATTATTCCATATAGAGATAGAGAAAAGCACTTAGAAATTATTCTTCCAGTTTTAAGAGAAAGATTTAAAGGAGAACAGTATGAAATAATAGTATCTGAACAAAATAATAAAGATAACTTTCAAATAGCCTGTGTAGAAAACGTAGGCTTTAAACATGCTAAATACGATACTATAATTTTACAACAAGTTGATTATGTTCCTACTGAAAATGTTTCTTATGAAGTTAAAGATCAACCTATACTTCCTGCTCGTATAGCAACTTTTGTTAAAGATGATCTAACTGAAAGAGATTACTATGATATCCCAGCAGGGTATAGAATGTTTGGTGAAGAAGTTGAAAAGAACTTTTATGGAGGAGTTATAAGTCTTAGTAGAGAGATGTTTATAAAGATTAATGGATTAAATCCACTTTATAAAGGATGGGGTAATGAAGATGAAGATTTAAGGGAAAGATTAAAATGGGCAGGTTTTAAACCTATAAGAAATAAAGTAGGTAACTTTATATGTTTATATCATGAAGATAATGGAGATATGCATAATAAATCTTCTGATAAACAAAAAGACTTTTATGATGGTAAAGAAATATATATGAAAGCTTTTGAGTATAAAGATATAGGGTATACTAATATGACTTGGGATGAAGAAGTATTTGATTTAGAAGGTATGAAAAATGTTAAATGGGTCAAAAGTACAAATTATAAAGTAGATGGTAAAAGTCTGGGTTAATGGATGTTTTGATATACTTCATAGAGGTCACTATGAATTATTTAACTATGCTAAGTCCTTAGGAGATATACTAACTGTAGGTATTGATACTGATGAGAAAGTAGCTAACGATAAAGGTTCTGATAGACCGTATAATAAAATAGGAGATAGGTTATATGCTTTAAATAGCTTAAAAGCAATTGATAAAACATATGTATTTAACTCAAGAAAGGAATTAGAAGATTTAATTGAAAACTATAAACCAGATTACTTAATAGTAGGTAGTGACTGGGAAAATAAAGATGTAGTTGGTGGCAATTTTGCAAAAGAAATCGTATATTTTAATAGAATAAAAGGTTATTCAACTACTAATATTTTAGAGAATGCAAGAAAGTAAAATATATCCTGACAGACAAAAAAGAGCTTTAGTAGATATAGATGAAACTATATGCTTTTATGAAGATAAAAGAATTTACGAAAAAGCTATTCCTAATAAGAATAATATAGGTAAAATAAATAAATTAAAAGAAGAAGGATGGCATATAACCTATTGGACTGCAAGAGGAGGATTTACTGAAAGATCTTTATACAAATTTACTAAAGACCAGTTAGAAAGCTGGGGGTGCAAGTTTGACGATTTAATAGTAGGTTATACAACTATATATGGTTCAGCAGTTAAACCACAAGTTGATTTAATTATAGACGATAAAGCTAAACGTATAGAAGAATTATGATAGTAAAGCCTAAGGTAATCCCTAAAGCTTGGGGTGAGGAAGTATGGATTCATAATGATGAAGAATACTGTGGTAAGATATTAAGATTCTTTAAAGCAGGTAATAAGTTTTCGTTACATTATCATATACTTAAAAAAGAGAGTTGGTATGTAGCTAAAGGTAGCTTTGAATATATTTGGATAGATACTAAAGAAGGAAAAGAGAAACTGACAGTTATTGCTCCTGGTGAATGCATTACTATCGATAGAGGAGAACCTCACCAATTAATAGCATTACAAGATAACTCAGAAATATTTGAAGTATCTACTCAGCATTTTGATGAAGATAGTTATAGAATTAGAAAAGGAGATATATGAACATATTAGTTATAGGAGATAGTTGTCACGATGTATTCGTATACGGTAAATGCGATAGGATATGCCCAGAGGCTCCTGTACCTGTATTTACTCCTATGGAAACAAAAACTAATGGAGGAATGGCTAGAAATGTTTACTATAATATTAAAAGCTTGGTTAAAGAAGATATAGAAGTATCTATAGTTACTAATACTAATCTTATAACTAAAACTAGATATGTTGATTATAAAACTAATCAAATGCTTTTAAGGGTAGATGATAATGATAAAGCTGATTCTATAGGTGTTGATTTATATAATTTACAAGATTATGATGCAGCAGTTATTAGTGATTATGATAAAGGTTTTTTATCTGAAGAAGATATTGAATTTATAATTGAAAAATATCCTTTAACTTTTATTGATACTAAAAAACAGATTGGGGATTGGATAAAGGGAGCATCTTTTATTAAAATAAACGAAACTGAATATAAAAAAAATTCTATATATTTAGACTCTTTACTTAAATCTCAGTTAATAGTTACTTTAGGAGAAAGAGGAGTTAAGCATGATGGTATAATTTATAGCCCTAATGAAGTAGTAGATGCTTTAGATCTTTCCGGTGCAGGAGATACGTTTTTAGCAGGCTTAGTTACAAGCTATATAGACAATTTAGATACTATTAAAGCTATATTATTTGCTCAAGAATGTGCAGGTAAAGCTATAGTTAAAAAAGGAGTAGCAGTAATATGAAAACAATTTTATTAACTGGTCATTTAGGATTTATTGGTAAGAACTTATATACTACTCTTACTCAAACCGGATATAAAGTTATAGGTATAGAGAAAAGTTTTTATACCATAAAAAATTGGAAAGCTCATCTTTATAATATGGTTAAGCAATCAGACTATATTATTCATGTAGGAGCAATATCTGATACTACTCTACAAGATAGTAAAGAAATGTTTTTTTACAACTATACTACAACTAAACTAATAGTTGACTATGCATCTACTCTAGGTATAAGAGTTATTTATTCTAGCTCTGCTGCTAACTACGGATTAGGAGATGGAGTTCCTAATAATATATACGGATGGTCTAAATTAGCTGCGGAAGATTACGGATTAAAGTCTGACTGTGATTTTATAGCTCTTAGATACTTTAATGTTTACGGTCCAGGAGAAGAGGATAAAGGTAAAATGTCTTCTATAGGTTATCAATGTTACGGTAAAAAAGATTTTAAATTATTTCCTACTAAAAAAAGAAGTATAAGAAGAGATTTTATATATGTTGATGACATAGTATCTGCTAATATAAGAGCGATCGATAAAGATATAGTTTCTGGAGTTTACGATGTAGGAACAGCACGTTCTGAAACTTTCGAAAACTTTGTTTCCGGAATGGAAGTTAATTATAGCTACTATCCTGCTTCAAAGATACCTGATTGGTATCAATATTATACTTGTGCTGATGATAATAAATGGTTACCTGGATGGATTCCGAATTATGATATAAAAAGTGGAACAGCAAAATATAAAAAATATTTAGATGGAAAAGATTCTAGTTAAATGTACTGGATTTATAGGCGATATTCTTTTTGCTTCATCTATAGCTAGAAAGCTTAAAGAACAAACTAATAATATTACTATAGATTATTCTATACCAGTAGCTCAACCTCTAGAACTTTTGTTTAATAATCCTTATATTGATAATGTTCTTTTAGATAGTAATGTTACTGAATCTAATTATGATAGAGTTATTGTAACTCCTGTAGTTGATCAATCTATAACTCCTCCAAGGCAGTTTCAACAATCAGCTGGGATAAAAGATTTAGATGATAAGTTTAAAGTGTATACTAATACTTCATACGATTATTTAGCAGAGCAAACGTTTAGCGATGCAAAAAATAAAGGAGTTAAAGTAATAACTTGGCTAAGTAATTGGGAAGAAAGATCTTATCTTTATACTGAACAACAGTATAAGGATGGAATAGACGTTCCTAATTTAGGTTATGGAGGAAGTCATAGAGATATAAACTATATTATAAGTAATTTAAATAGTAATTATGCTATGTTAGAAGTTGGGTTTACTAATGGTGTAAACCAATTTTCTACTGGATTAAATACTGCTGCTACTTATAGTTTTACAGCATCTTTAATAAAAGCATCCGATTACTTTATAGGTGCTGAAGGTGGATTAGCTAATTTAGCTGCTGGAGTAGGTACTAAAACTATTATTACCGGTGACTTCGTTCACCAGCTATATGGTTGGAATGGAGTTATTAAAAAAATAAAGGAACCTAAACTAGGTCCTAAATTTTATTTTGGAGAAAATAATCATACTACGTTAGATCCTTACTTAACTGATAGTGAAGTAGTAGAAAAAATAAAAGAATTAGTATGAAACTAATATATAGAATATCTGACTCTGGTTATAATAAAGTCAAACCTGATTATATTACTAATGAAATATGCTTAAGGAATTTTGTAGATGTATTTCTTCCTAACGATTTTATTATTATAGCTGATAATATATCTGAAGATACTAAAAAAATGATACTTGAGTATATTCCTGAAGATTGCATTCAATATGTAAAAGTAGGTCATGGAGCTGGTACTTTTAATTTAGCATTAGATTTAGCATTAACCTATGATGATAACGAAATAGTTTATTTTATAGAAAACGATTACTTACATACCTTAGATGCTAAAAAAATATTAAAAGAAGGTTTCGATATTGGAGCTTCTTTCGTATCTTTATATGATCACCCAGATAAGTATCTAGCTCCTGATAGAGGAGGTAATCCTTATTGTGATGGAGGAGCAGAAGATACTAGAGTATATTTAACTAGTAACTCTCATTGGAAAATAACTAATAGTACTACTATGACTTTTGCCGCTAAGGTTAAAACTTTGAAA
>MDTB01003600.1_pt1 | contig 10284 bp, 7 predicted proteins | sample 811161 | NCBI WGS metagenome assembly MDTB01 (sample SAMN05326650, study PRJNA326480) | marine metagenome | isolation source: seawater | place: Mediterranean Sea | collected 2009
ACAAGACGTATCAAAAAAAGTAGGTGAGTTTAATGAAGCAAGGATTATTGTGAGAAGCAACCAAGTTGAGCATTGGTTGAATGGAACAAAAATTCTTAATTATGAGCATGGTAGCGAGGAGTTGAGGGGTTTAATAGCAAATAGCAAATTTGCTAGTATGCCATTGTTTGCTAAAGAAAATACAGGTCATATAGGCCTTCAACACCATGGGGAAGAGGTTTGGTATCGTAATATTAAAATTCGAGAACTATAATATTTTATAGTTTTTTTATTTTCATTCCGCTACTTCTAATTGTTTCATAGACGCCTTTATCTTTTCGAATAATTAAAAAAGCTTCTGTATTACTTGTGTCTTCTATCAGCTGTATGGCTTTATCTATGCCTAATATAATTAACGCTGTTGCTAGAGCATCAGCATCAATACATTGTGAAGTCACAACAGTTGCAGAGGCTATGTCAGTCTGAGCCGGATAACCGGATCTAGGATCAATTTCGTGTGAATATCTTTCGTTATCAATTTCGTAATAATTTCTATAATCACCTGAAGTAGCCATTGACATATTATTTAGAGGGACCCCCCAGTTTAACTCATTATTACTTTCTGGATTTTCAACAGCAATCATCCAAGGATTTTTTTTTCGGTTATATCCTGAACAACGTACTTCTCCACCAATTTCAACCATATAATTATTCATTCCTTTTGAACTAAGAAATTGGCAAATAGCATCGACCCCAAAACCTTTTGCTATAGCATTTAAATCAATTTTTATGAAAGGGTCTGTTTTTTCAAGATAGTTTTTATTGATAAATAATTTATCATAACCCATATGAATTTTTCTATTTTCAATAGTCTTTTCATCAGGGAACATATTTTTTAATCCACCTTTTTGTCCAGGGCCAAAACCCCAGAGATATAATAAAGGAACCAATGTGATATCAAACGCCCCCTCTGTTTCTTTTGCCCAATGTAAAGCACGTTCAATCACATATGAGAATTCATCCGAAATTTGAAATGGCAAGTTGGATTCTTTATTATTGAATGTGGATATTTCGCTATTAAATAAATAGGTAGACATCTGATTATTTATACTGATTAAAATTGAATCAATTTGTTCTTTTAGCTCAATTTTATAATCCCCATCTCTATTATTCGAAATAATTTTAATATTATAGGTGGTTCCCATTGTATACCCAGATATATCGATCTGGGGATGAGTTGATTCGCATGAAATACAAAAGATAAATGCAACAATGATTATATTAATATGTTTCATGATATAATTGTTTATTATGAATAAGTACTAAAAGCCTGAGGAATTTAGTAATTTTATTTTATGATTAATAAAATAGACCCACTAACAATTATTTCAATCATATTTTTTCTATTTATGGGTTGTGCCTCAATCTTAAAAATCAAACCTTTATCTTTTTATTATAATGAAGTAAGTAACAAAACGACTTATACAACGAAAGATCTTTATCTAGTAGAGAGAAATATTCCACCATATACATTAAAATTATCTGTATCGAAAGCATGCGATGGAAATCTGCTTGATTGTGATCCAAATTATTATGATTTGACATTCTTTTCTTCATCATACCCAGGGTTTACCAATCATTTAAGCTTTGTTGCTGATAATGACACTATTTTTTTAGGAACAACCAAGCGTATTGGATCTGATTTTAATATGTCAGAGGTTAATATGGCGACTTCTATGCTTAGTGAAGGAGAATTATTAGATCTTATATTGATTAGATCCGACGCATTTAAAAAAATTGCTATGGCAAAAAACCTTCGAGGATATCTGGGATCACAACATTTTGAAATATCTTATAAAATGCGTAGCTCATGGCGATTATTGTTTCAATATGATATGTTAGAAACAATCAAGGAAAATTAATTCATTTACAATTAAATTTAAATAATAGAACCAGGTGATTTTGAAATATTAATTGGCAGTTCTTCAACAGATGTGCGATTAAAACAAACAATCAACTATAATAATTAGGTTAATATGTTCTCAATTATATTGAATTTACTTTTATATATGTTTCTAATTGGTGATGCAAAAGCTCAATTAGATACGCCATTAAAGGACCCTGCCTTTCAAGCGGTCTGGAGCCATCTAGATAAAAAAGATATACCAAAACAATATGTAATTAATACATTTATGAATTCAGAAATAAAAATTCACCCCAAGATTATTAGTTCTTTCAATAACCCTTATGAGAAAAAAAAATGGGAGCAATACAGAAAAATATTCATTACTGAAAAAAGAATTAAAGGAGGTATAAAGTTTTATCAAGATAAAAAAGATTTAATTAATCAAGTATCAGACAGCCTTAAGGTTGATAAATTTCTTTTAGTTAGTCTCGTTGGGGTTGAGAGTAATTATGGTAAACACTCCGGACAATATACTGTTTTTAATGCCTTATATACGCTGATTCATCAATTACCTAGAAAAGAGAAGTGGGCAGCAAAAGAACTATCAGAGTTTCTAGTTTTATGTTACAGAAATAAAACTAATCCACATTCAATCAAAGGGTCATATGCAGGCGCATTTGGTTTTGGTCAATTTATTCCATCAAGTTTTAATTATTATGCGATTGATTTTGATGGAGACAATATTCGGCATCATGATAAATGGCCAGATGTGCTGGGAAGCGTAGCTAATTATTTATTAAAGAATGGTTACAAGTCGAATACAAATGATTATTCAAAAAATTCAAATGCCTGGAAATCGGTTTTTGCTTATAATAGATCAAATAATTATGTCGGGGTTATTATGGAATTAAGAACAGAAATAAAAGATGGAGTATTTAATAATAAACTATAGTTTAAGATTCAATTCCATTTCTATTTTATTTCTAATTATTTTTACCACTATTTCATCACCAACATTTAATTCTGCTAATCTCGCCATATAATCATAAATATTTCTTATTTTTTTTGCATTTATTTCAACAATAACATCACCTTTTTTCATCCCGGCTTTATCTGCAGGACCATTTTGTCTTGAAACCCCATCAATCTCCATTCCAACCTTTTGGCTGCTATAAGAAGGAATTATGCCCAGTGTAACATTAAATGAAGGAGATTGGTTATCGACACTATCGTTTGTGACTTCAGTAAATACAGGCTTTTCTTTATGCGTTGATAAACGAATAATTAAATCATAAACAAAATTTAAAATGTCTTTTTCACCTTGGTAATCAATTTTATCCCAATCGTCAGATGGCTTGTGATAATCCTGATGAGCCCCTGTAAAGAGAAACAGCACAGGGATATCTTCTCTATAAAAGCTTGCATGATCACTGCGTCCAAAATCGACTCCACCCATATCTTTATCAATCTTTAGCGTATGGTTTTGTTTTATATCATCAATAGTTTCACTAAAGAGTTTTGCGCTTCCAATACCACCAATAGTTATTGGCTTTTCATTTAATCTCCCAATCATATCCATATTTATCATAGCAATAGTTTGTTTTAAATCTTTTGTTGGGTGTTGCGAATAAAACTTTGATCCAAGCAACCCTTTCTCCTCAGCATCAAAGCATATAGCAATTATACTTCTACCTAATAACTTTTTATTCATTGCTAATTTATGAGTTAGTTCAAGAATACCTGCGGTACCCGATGCGTTATCATCTGCACCATTGTGTATTTGAAGCGTATCTGGGTTTAAAGAACCTGACATATGCCCGCCATAACCTAGATGATCATAATGCGCCCCAATAATTATGTATTCTTTATTTAATATTGGGTCAGAACCTTCAATAAACCCAATAACATTAGTTGCTATTTCTTTTTCAAATTTCAGATTTACATTTGCAGAAACTTTTCTTTCTAATTCAAAAGATAGGGAGGTTAGTTTCTTATCAATTGTGGAAATCAAATTTGTTATGATATTATTATTGTCATTAATTATATCATTAGCTATCTCATGCGTTATTTGAATTATTGGTAAACCCGCTGAAGAAGCACTCTGTCTATACACTAACGGTTCTAGTTTTTTATTTTCGTTTTCAACGCGCTTTACAAACAATACTCCACGAGCTCCGTGATCACGCGCAGTGATGACTTTATTATATAATTTTTTATGATGTCCGTATGGTGAGTGCGGACTGTTTCCGTCGGGGCCATCTAACAATATTAACACCCACTTATTTTTTACATTAATATTTATATAGTCATTCCATGATAAACTATCATTATTTATATCAAATCCATAACCAACAAAGATAACTTTTTCATCAATACTTCCATTTCCGGACCATCCCATTGGAATAAAGTCCCTTTTTATTTTATATCTAGATTTTGAATTTCGAACCCGTAATATATTTCTATTTCCAAGAGACACTTCATTTATATACGAAAATGATTGTTCATATTTTTTTGTTCCTGCTGAAGAAACCCCCTGTGCTTGCCAATGTTTGCTTATGTATTTAATTGCTTTTTTTGAACCTACCGACCCAGGAGCCCTTCCCTCTAGCTTGTTTGAAGATAAGTATTTAATATGCTCAAGTATTTCAAATGTCAAAATCTCTGCAGATCCGGGATCAACTTTTTCTTTATTTGATTTGGTAATGATTGTTATACCGCTAAGTAAAATAATTATAGCGACACTAATCTTTTTAAGAAGTTCTCTCATTTTTTATTCTGTTATTTATATAATTAAATACTGATCTTAATAAATATTAGATTCTATATGTTCAAGGTAAAATATAAATCAATATTATTACATTAATTAATGTCTAAAAAAGAATATGGTGGAATTAGAATAATTGTTCATTCAGAATATATATCTGAGCGTTCCAATCCATTAAGAAAGAGATTCTTTTTTTCCTATCGTATTACCATTCAAAACAAAGGCGAGCTTCCTGCAAAATTATTAAGCAGATATTGGAATATTACAGATGCAAAAGGTAACGTGGAGGAGGTTCGAGGCCCTGGTGTCATAGGACAACAGCCGCGTTTAGAAAAAGGAGAATCCTTTGATTATACTAGCTTTTGTCCTTTACGCACAGAGTTTGGAGTAATGCATGGAAAGTTTCACATGATAAGAGACAATGGTCAGAAATTTGATGTTATAATCAAACCATTTAAATTAGCCGCACCTTTTTCAGTAAATTAATTTTATGGTACCCAATAAAACAAAGATACTTGCAACCATTGGACCGGCGTGTTCAAACCAAGCTATGCTGAAAAAAATGGTTGATTTAGGGGTAAATGCTTTCCGGATTAATATGTCGCATGGTTCTATTGATGATAAAAAATCTCTTTTTAAACAATTAAAAGAAATGCCTTCAGATGGGGGTCAACGACCAACAATACTAGTAGATTTAGCTGGACCAAAGATCAGGATAAAAAGCGTTAAAAATAGATTAATTCTAAATGAAAATGATAAAATAATTATTGGAAATGAAGAAGATCAAGATGAAGAACAAATCACAGTTTCATCTGGCTTTACATTTGGAAAAATTTCTAAAGGAGCGAAAATTTTAATTAATGATGGACGTATCCAGCTTGAGGTGCTCAAAAAAATTAATCCACATTCAGTTCAAGTGAAAACATTAATTGGTGGAATAGTGGAAAAAGGGAAGGGGGTTAATTTTCCAGGTATCGCAATTGACATGCCACCCTTAACAGAACAAGATCATATAGATTTATCATTAGCAATTGAAGAAGAGGCAGATTGGATTGCTCTCTCATTTGTTCGTTCTCCGAAGGATAAAGAAATTGTAACTGCAGCATTAAAAGACAAAGGAACTTCAATTCCTATTATAGCAAAAATTGAAAAATGGGAAGCTTTGGATCATCTTGATGAAATAATAGATACTTTTGATGGCGTTATGGTAGCGCGTGGAGACTTAGGTGTAGAGATACCCCAGGAGCAAGTCCCATTAATACAGAAAAAAATTATTTCCATGGCAAACAAATCGGGCAAGCCAGTAATAATTGCAACTCAACTGTTAGAAACCATGGTTGAATCTCCAACGCCTACCCGAGCTGAAATAAGCGATATTGCAAACGCAATTTTTGATGGTACAGATGCTTTATTGGTAACAGGAGAAACTGCAGTAGGGAAATTCCCCGATAAAGTAGTAGAGGTTTTAAATCAAGTTATAGTTGAAACTGAAAAGACTATTGATTACAGTAACATATTGCAACCAATAGGGCATGAGCATCATACAGCTGACGCAATAAGTCATGCAACTTGTCAGATAGCAAACGATATGAATATTAATATTATTTTATCTCTTACTCACAGCGGTAGTACGGCTAGGATGATTGCAAGATATAAACCATCTGCTAGCATTATTGCTTTAACTCCTGTGGAAAAAACGTATCGCCAGCTATCAATTATATGGGGAGTATCATCTAAAATTATTAATGAATATTCAAACACAGATGATATACCAAGTGTATCTACAAAATTTATAGATGATAATAATATACTGAACAAGGGAGATAAATATGTTGTTACTGGAGGTGTCCCGATTGGGATAGCAGGAACAACAAATTTTGTATTTGTTCAAAAAGTAGAATAATAGAATAGGATTATTAAATGAAATATGTATTTTTCTTTGGAGATGGTAAGGCTGATGGTACAGCTGACGATAAAAATATGCTTGGTGGTAAGGGCGCCAATCTTGCAGAAATGACAAATCTAACCATACCAGTCCCCCCCGGCTTTACGCTTACAACCAATTTATGTATGGACTATTTAGCAGATGGGGTTTACCCAAATCAACTAGAGCAAGAAGTTAAAGAAGCAATTAAAAAAGTTGAAATGATTATGAATCAAAATTTTGGTGATATGGAAAATCCGCTTTTAGTCTCCATTAGGTCTGGCGCAAGACAGTCAATGCCTGGAATGATGGAAACTGTGCTAAATGTAGGCCTAACTGAAAAAACGATTCCTGGATTAATTAAAAAAACTGATAACCCAAGATTCGTTTATGATGCGTACCGTCGATTGATTACAATGTATTCGGATGTTGTTATGGAGAAATCAGAGGGATTAGAACCACAGTCTGGACAGGGGATACGAGAATTATTAGAAGAAATTATGGATAAAATGAAAAAAGATCGAGGTGTAACAGATGACACAGAGTTAACAGCTGATGATTTAAAAAATCTCTGCAGTAAATTTAAAGCGAAGGTAAAAGAAAGTCTTGGGAGCGATTTCCCAGACGATCCATATGCTCAGCTTTGGGGGGGTATATCAGCTGTTTTTAAATCATGGTCTGGTAAGAGAGCAATTAATTATAGAAAAATAGAAAAAATACCAAATGAATGGGGAACAGCAGTTAACGTACAAACAATGGTTTTCGGAAACATGGGAGATAATTCTGCAACAGGGGTAGCATTTACTAGGAACCCTGCAACGGGTGAAAACGTGTTTTACGGAGAATGGCTTATGAATGCACAGGGGGAAGATGTAGTTGCCGGGTTAAGAACACCATATCCTTTAAATAGTAGCACTAAAACAGCGGAAACAAAAAAGCTTCCCGGGTTAGATGAGTCGATGCCGGATGTTTATAGTCAATTAGACTCGATAAGATTAAAATTAGAAAAACATTATCGCGACATGCAAGATATTGAGTTTACAATTCAAAATGGAAAGTTGTGGATGCTGCAAACTAGAGTAGGTAAGCGAAATGGGGCGGCAGCTATCCGAATAGCCTGTGATATGAAATCAGAAAATCTTATTTCGAGTGATGAAGCTATTTTGCGCGTTTCCCCAAATCAACTTGACGAAATTATGCATTCAATGTTAGACCCTATTTCAGAAGAAGAAGGAGAACTATTGGCGAAGGGTTTGCCTGCAGGCCCCGGCGGAGGCGTTGGTCAAGTAGTATTTTCAGCAGATGTTGCTGAGCAATGGGCAAAAAAAGGACGAGATGTTATTTTAGTTCGTAATGAAACATCTCCAGAAGATGTTCATGGAATGCATGTTGCAAAAGCAATTTTGACATCCAAAGGGGGCATGACTTCTCATGCGGCCTTAGTTGCGCGAGGGTGGGGGAAATGTTGTATCGTTGGATGTTCCTCTTTGCAAATAAATTATGCAGATAATCAAATGATTGTTAATGACGAAATTATAAAAGAAGGAGACTGGTTAACCCTAAATGGATCAACGGGAAAAATATATAAAGGTGAATTAAGCCTTATTGAGCCAGATTTGAGTTCTAATGAATTTTATGGGATATTAATGGAAATGACAGATAGCACTAAAAGACTTGGTATTAGAGCCAACGCAGAAAGTCCTGAAGATGCAAAGCAGGCTCGAGAATTTGGAGCAAAAGGAATTGGTCTTTGTCGAACTGAACATATGTTTTTTGACCCGGAAAGGATTCTTGCAGTAAGGGAAATGATTATAGCTACAGATCTTTCAAAGCGTCGAAGTGCAATTATGAAATTATTACCATTTCAAAGAGAAGATTTTAAAGGAATTTTACAAGCAATGTCACCTTATCCTGTAACCATCCGATTATTAGACCCGCCCCTTCACGAGTTCATGACTTTAAATGATCAGCAGAAAACAGAATTAGGAAATAAATTAAATATACCTTTAGAGGATTTAGAAAATAGAATCAGAGGGCTTGAAGAATTAAATCCTATGCTAGGGCATCGCGGGTGTCGTTTAGGAATTGCTTATCCAGAAATAACAGAAATGCAATCTCGTGCAATATTTGAAGCAACCGCAGAATTGTTGAAAGAGAATATAGAAGTTTCTCCTGAAGTAATGATTCCATTGGTTGGTACGTATAAAGAGTATGAACATCAGGAGGAGCTTGTGCGAAAAGTAGCAGAAGAAGTAAAATTAGAATCAGGAAAAAATTTCTCTTATTTAGTTGGGACTATGATTGAATTACCCAGAGCAGCTCTTACAGCAAATGAAATTGCAGATAAAGCAGAGTTTTTTAGTTTTGGAACAAATGATTTAACCCAAACAACTTATGGTTTTAGTCGGGATGATATAGGTGGGTTCTTACCCGAATATATTGAAAAAGGGATTTTAGATCATGATCCATTCCAAAGTCTAGATCAAACTGGAGTTGGACAACTTGTAAAAATGGGTGTGGAAAAAGGGAGAGCAGTTCGAAATGATTTAAAAATTGGTATATGTGGAGAACATGGTGGAGATCCAGAAAGCATTAGTTTTTGCAATAATAACGGTCTGGACTATGTTAGTTGTTCGCCCTATCGGGTTCCAATAGCAAGATTAGCGGCAGCACAAGCTGCGTTACAAAAATAGGAATAGTTAGAATGATAAAAAAAGCCCAGATTATTTTTACTATATTGATGTTACTTATACCGATAAGTGCAAAAAATATATACCAACCTGAATTTGTACCTAGTGAATTTATAATTAAGCTGTCACCCGATACAAAAATTATCCCACCAGGTTCTTTAAATTCAGGGATAATAGAAATTGATATTATTTTATCAAAGATTTCTGTAGAAGATATTAGTTCCGTGGTCCCTTTTAAAAAAAACCTAGACCCCCGTCTTCCTGATATAAACCGGATATATAGAGTGCAATATTCCGATAATATTTCTCCTGATGAGGTAGCAGAAAAATTTAAAGATTTAAATCATGTTCTTTATTCTGAACCAAGATTTATTCAATTTGAGACAACCATTCCAAATGATCCTTATTATTCTAGCCAATGGCATCTCCCTGTAATTGATGCAAGTCAAGCATGGAGCGTGACCACTGGAGATACTAATGTGGTCATAGCAATTGTGGATGACGCTATAGATTTAGATCACGAAGATCTAGCAAATAATATTTTTACTAATTGGGTCGAATATCATGGAACAGAAGGGATAGATGACGATCTTAATGGTTATGTTGATGACATACATGGCTGGGATTTTGCAGAAAATGATAATGATCCCAATCCGGTGATAGCTAGCCAAGATCATGGAACACACGTTGCAGGTTGTGCTTCCGCCGTAACAAATAATGGTATGGGCGTTGCAGCTCCAGGATGGAAGTGTAAGATATTACCACTAAAATTTTCAAATGATAGTAATGGTTCATTGTCAGGAGATAATGCAGCAGCAATTATTTACGCTGCAGACATGGGTGCAGATTTAACAAACAATAGTTATGGCGGAGGAGGTTATAGCAATTATTTTCGTGATGCATTTTCATATGCTTACGAGTTAGGTACGTTGTCCCTAACGTCCGCAGGTAACAGCAATGAAGATGAGGCAAATTATCCAGCTGCATATCCGACTGTACTAAGCGTTGCATCAACAACAAC
>MDTB01076031.1_pt1 | contig 10284 bp, 8 predicted proteins | sample 811161 | NCBI WGS metagenome assembly MDTB01 (sample SAMN05326650, study PRJNA326480) | marine metagenome | isolation source: seawater | place: Mediterranean Sea | collected 2009
GTTACTGCTTTTGCAAGACCGGGACTTATTGTTAAAGCAGTCCCATTTACTTGAGTTATAATATAAGCCTTTGTGTGAGAACTATCAGCAGAATCCGTAATTGTAAATAACATTCCAGGCTTAATTGCTGTTCCACCACTACCAGCACCTGTTAAAGATGTTGCTCCAGCTACTGCATTACTTGCTACAGTTCTGCTTGTTGGGCCTTGTGCTCTGTATTGAGGTAAAGAAACAAAGAAAGGTTGTAAAGTACCTCTTTTGTGTAATAAAAAATTATAAACGGGATCAAACTCTTCTTTTGTAAGAGGATTGTATGTAATTGATATGTCCCATTTATGATATGCATGAGCTCGAGAAACAATTCTTCCTGAGTTAGTTCGATCTCGAAGAATTGGTTGAATGGAAGATAGTTGTACAGATTTAAATCCAGGACCTGTTGAGCCTGAACCGCTTTGTCCGGCATCTGTTATTTGATTATTCGGATCTGGTAAAGTATTTTGAACTGCCATTAGTTCATCTCCATTGCATTAGTGTTTACATTTTCTAAAAAGAGTTCTCCATTAGCATTTGCAGACTCTCTTATCATTGAAATGATATTTCCTCTTTGATTTATTAGTAAATCTTCTACTCCTCTTGAATCTACCGCACTGATTGAGAAGTTTACATTTGTTACTCCTCCTGCTCCTTGTCCTGAAGGTATTATTTCTCCAGGCACTTCTGGCATAAAGAGTTCTGGTCCTTGCTCTCCAACAACATATCCTCCAGAAGCTCGATTCATTTTATATCCTGCAAAAGCTGGTGTATAGTTTGTCATACCGGAGCCTGTTCCTCTTTCACCTCTTGCATAGGCAAGTTCTCCAGAGGGGCTTCTTCCTCTTGCTAAATCTACTGAATTTGAACGATTACCTACAGCTATAGATGGCGGTGCTCCAGAAGCACTTGCTCCACCATTAAAGGAGGTAGAAGAAATCATTGCCATTTGTTTAGCACCCATTGCAACTACTGCGGCTGCCATTAGTCCTCCTACAATTGCATTAGCAGGCGGGGGCAGGGCTTCAAATGCTGAAGTATATGCAGCAAGTGCTCCACTTGCTGTTGCAATTGCTGTTTGAGCAAGTTTCATTTTTTTGTTTTCTTCAAATGCTTTTCTTTGTTGTGCTTCTTTTTTCTTTTCTAAAGCGCCTAATTTTGCTACACTTTGCGCTGAGCTTCCATCTCTTCGTTTTTCCGCTTCTATTTCTTGATCAATTGCACGTACTTTATCCTCAGAACTTGCTTTCGACATTGCCGCAAGCATACCTATCATCGAAGAAATTACTCCTAGTCCTGCTTGAATTTTTGTAGCCATTGAAGCAGAACCATCTGCCATAGCTTCAAACGCTGTAACAAATGCTGTTTGTAAATTAACCGCACCCTCTATAGCAGCAGACATAAAAGCGCCTTCTGGACCAATTTTAGCTAAATCTTCTGCAACTCCTGCTAAAACGCTTTTACTTTGAGCAAATAAAGCTGCTGATCTAGCTGCTGCATGTTCTGCTTTTGAAGCCGCTTCGTCTTCTGCTCTTTGATCTTCTGCTGTTATTACCTTTCCGTCTTTACCTTCTTTGTCTTCATAATGTGCATTAGCTATTCTATCTTTTTCTTGCTGGCGTTTAATCTCATTTGCACTTACTGCTCCTTGTCCTGCAATTGCGGCTGAAGCTGCTGCTCCCATTCCTGAATCTGATGCTTGACTTGCTAAAAAGTCAAATCGTTTTCTAGTTAATGCAAGAATTTCTTTTTCTGCTTCTAAAACTGCTAATTTTGCTTGAAGCTCCTCGTCTCCTCCTTTCTTTGTGAGTGCAAGAGTATCTTTTTTTATCTTTAACTGTGTTTTTGCATTTTCAGTTATTTCTGTAAATGCAAGTCTACTATTTTCACCAAGTACCTCTTCAAGTTGTGCTGTAGCTGCCATATCTAGTTGTAATTGTTTGGCTAAAGCATTTACATCTTCAAGTTCATTTTTAAATCTTTTAACCATATCTACAGCAGATTCTAAAACATCGACCTCTTCATATGTATGCCCTGGAAAAATTAATCCACCAGGCGACAGGGGTCCAGTTCTTTCAATTTTCTTTAGTTCTTGACCTATTACTCTTGGTATAAGACCATACGCATCTACTATTTCTTGTGCTTTTTGTTGAGCTGCACTATCACTTAAATTAAGAAGAATGTCATCTAACTCAGCTACCGCATCTGTTACATTATCAATTGCTTTGGCAAAAAGTCCAAAAGTCTTTACTTGATTTATATTTTGTGCTTTTGTTACTATTTCATTAAAATTTTCATAAGCCTCAACACCCTTTTGTAACTTGAATGTTATCTTTTCTATTTCTTTTTGATGTTTCTGCGATGTCTTTAAAGTAAAGTCTTCACTTTCAGAAATAGCATTTAATACAGTTACAGTTTCTTTTCTTGCGTTTGTTAATACCTTTAAAGCGTCTGTTGCAAGTTCACTAGTTTTTGCATCGCTTTCAAGTGCTGATTTCATTTGATCCATACTAGCTATTAGTCCTCCCGTAAGTGCTATAAGAGAAGTTTGTATAGCCTCTAAATCTTCACCTTCTAATGCAACATTCTTTATAGCGTCTGCGGCTTCTTCTGTGCTTGTAGATTGTTGTTGACTTATTGACGCACCTCCAGTTGCTACAAACGTTGGGAGCTTTCCCTCTCTTTTGGCGTTTTCAAATGCTATGGATCTTGCTAGTCGTCGTCTTGCATTTGCATTTGCAATAATTAACTTAGTTTCTGCTTCTAAATTAGTATCTTTTATTGCTGTACTAACTTGGGAAAATAAACCTGCTAAAGGTTTTATTGTTTTAAACCATGCCTCAGTTTCAGTTTCTGCCATTCTGACACTCTCAACATATATTCTTATTACTTTTGAAAAACCTTCTAGTCTTTCTTCATTTTTCTTTAATTGTTTTGAAAGATTATCTTCTGGTTTTTTAAAGAGATTAACAAGCATAGGGCCTAAAATAGCCACTGCTGTTATTACTCCCATAATTACTGGAAGGGCTACTAATAGTGCAGTTCCATAAAATTTAGCTGCGGCAGATGCACTTACCATTGCAGCTTTTGCTCTTATAATTGAAGCAGTTAAAAAGTCTTGCCCAATAGTTGCTTTTGCTGTTGCAATTGCAGCCGCTTCCTGAACAAGTATAAATTCAGCTCTTGCTAATGTAAAGCCATGAGTTGATAGCATGCCAATAGCATTTGCAACCCCCTCTTTTTGTGTGGCAAGAGTAAAATCAAAAGTTGCTAATGTTAAAGCTCTTCGAGTTTTAAGAGCTGTTTTATATACTGGATTAGATTTATTCATTAGATTAACTTGAGAATGAGATAATCTTTGTAGTCTTTTTAATTGTTTTTCGCTCATACCTTCGGCTTTAGCTAAACTTTTCATGTGTTTAGTCATGGAGCCTGTAACTTTTACTCTTTGAAGTTGGCTTTTTGCTTGATTTGCAGATACTTTTGCATTTTCCGCAACTGCTTCTGTATGTTCTTTAATACTGCCTACTAGGTGTTTGCTGATAGAAGCTCCGAAAGCTGCAACAACTGCTCCGAGAGCAAGTTTATTTTGTGCTAAAAATCCGATTAGAGGGGCAAAGGCAGTATTTATAACTTCTACTATTGATTTTGTTAAATCAGAAAAAGTTGCACTTAACTGTCCAAACTCACTTGGATCAAGAGCCGCTTGAATAGCTTGAAACTTTTTTTCTCCATCGGCTATAATAGCATTTGTGAACGCCATTCTTCTTTCAAACTGTGTAAGTTCACTAGCTGTTTTATTAATACTATCTGCATATTTTTGAGTAGCATCATCTAAACGTACCATAATACCTAATTCATCAAGAATTTCAGGTTCTAATTTGGCGGCACCTCGAATGAGACGATCCATAGCATCAGACATATCTCTTCCTAAGGCTAAAGAAGCACCTTTTGCAACTCTGGTTAAAGAATTTAACTGATCCTCACTGAAACCTGCTGAAGTACCTACTGCGACGGCTCTCATTGCTTGTTCTGCCGAAATTGCATTGCCTGTAATTTCTTTAAGTTTATCGGCAACCATGGTAAGATTTCTACCTGCAAGAGCACCTGTATATTCTAAACCTTCATTAAGTTTAGAAATTGCATCGTTTCTTGAAAGTAGACCAAAAGCTGCGGTCAGTGCAAAAACATTAGCTGCTAGAGTTGCATATGCAGGAACTAAACTTCCTGTTATGCCTTGTGACATTTTACTAAAGTTTTTTGTCGTATTTGAAGACATGTTTGCAGCGCCTCTCAGATTACGATCAGTATCTCGAGCACTTTTAGAAGTTTTTTCTAAACCTTTGGCTGCTTTCTCTGCATTTTGCCCTACTAATTTAAAACCTTTTCCATCTTGTTTTACTTTTAGCGTTAGGGTTATGGTATCTGAGGCCACTATTTCTTTCTCTTTAGCTTCTCTCTTTCACGTTTTAGCATTTCTTGTGAAGTTTTAATAGCTCTTGACTCTAAATATGTTAGAATCTCTAAGAATAACTCTTTATCTTCTGTAGTTTCTATTCCGTACATGTCTAAATAATACGATAAGTTTGTAAAATCTTTTCCCATATATCCTATATCTGGATATACTCTGTCTCCCAAATATGAAAAAGTATTTATTGCATCAATTGCAATCTCTGGAAAGTCGTCCATGTCAGGAGGAATTTCATTTTCTTTTGGTTCTTGACCCATTTGTTCACACATTTTAAAATAACGATCTCTCGTCATTTTTGAGTCACTATTTTTGAAGTACCTTTCCAGCCGTTTTAGAAGCTCCGCTCTTTCTTCCTGTACGAAAATTATCTAAATCAAAGACTACCTCATTGAGCCATGTGTCAAATTCTGTTGATGAACTAACTAAAGTTTCCGCATTTTCTAGTGTGTATTCTAGTTCTGCTGTAGGATCTTTTCCTTCTATATCTACAAGTAAAAGAGTCTCTAAATGTTCAAGAGTTAGTCCTTTCCAATTTTTTATAACTGCCTTTGAAAATTCAGTAACAAATTTTTCTTCATCTAAATCTTCAACTGCTTGTCTTGTTTTACGATCAAATTTTGTGGTGACACATTTCTTACGAAGTGCTTGTAGTTCCTTTTTTGATAAGTTTGCAACTTCGATACTAAAACCTTTTAAACCTGCAAAATCAACCCAAGCACGTTTAGTATCAACCATTAATGTTTTTAAATCCATGTTTTTTTCCTTATACGTTGTTAAATTTAATTATTGTACCTAAATCTGTAGGATTTTCATTCATCTTCCAGTCATAGGTTTGTTTAAATGCTTCATCTACAGAAAGTCTATTTGTAAAAGTACAGTTTTCTATATCAAACTGAAAACCTTTTGTAGCTGAAGTTCCTGCCTGTATATCTACAGTTACTCCCGTCTCCCATTGTTGAAGATCGGAATTAAAATCGCTAGTTATATATTGTTCTACCGATCCTGAGAGTATTCTTTTTTGCAGAGTAAATTGAGAAGGGTACATTGAAGTAGCTGCGTTCGTAACACTCAATGCATTGTTGACAGTTTCATAAGGGTTCCAAGCTATATTATTTTGCAACTCTACTGAAACTTTAAATACAGAAGCACTTAAAGTAATACTTGCTATTTTTACAAGTAAGTGTTTTATTTGTAAAGGAGTTCTAGTTCCTCTAGAAGGTGTACTTGGTACACTTACTCCAGAAGTTATAAGTTTTGCTCCTTGCCCTGCAATTGTCAACCTGAGATTCTCTAATTTCTCAATTATGAATGTCCCATTTGTGATAACGCAGGTTTCTATTTGATACGTTGTTCCATTCGTAAATACTATATATAAATCAAAAGTATTTAAAGTATTTGTACCTGTTTTAAAATCTACTAATTGTCGATGTAAAATATCAAAGTCAGTTTCATCTATAGCAGGTATTGTAAAATCAAAATTTGCAGCATTTGCTTTTTTAATATTTGATGCATCATGTAACTTATGTTGTTCGTGCAATGTCTTTTGCGGATATGTTTTATCTGTAAAAGTTTGGCTAAAATTTATATCAGGTTCCACATCTAGTAATATTGTAGTACCTGAAAATACTAAATATACTTTTGCTTCTCTTTTTAAATTATAATTAGCCATATTGCCCCGATAGTAAAAGGGACTCGAAAAGAGTCCCTTTAGCTTTTCTATTTCATAGTATAGTCGAAATGACCAAAAATGTCAAGAAATATTTTTATGATGCTAAATACTTCAATGTTAGTTCATCAGTTGATCCAATGTCTGTACCTAGTGCGTGGAAATTTGCTTCTACAGAAATTACATCGTCAATAGAATGTGTAGGCACTTCTAAATGACATTTAGTCATAGCCATTTGTAATCTTGGCCCACTGCCTCCACCAATATTAAACTGTAAGTTAAATGAGTTTGTTACAGTACCGGTATTTTCTATAAGATTTTCAAATAAGTCCATACTTGAGTTACTTGCAGAGTTTAGATAGCAAGTAAAGCTTCCACTAATTGATCGAGTTCCTGTCACATGTCCTAAAGGCTCATTTACTATTCCTAATGTTTCTGGCGTTAAGTATGTAATATTATTTGAAATTGTAATATTACCACCAGTTAAAGTTAGAGCATATGTAGTACTTGTAGGTGAAGTGGATGCTGCACTTAACTCAGTCAATCTATTTCGAATAAAATTAGTTGTATTTGTTGCAAGAGTTCCCTCTGTAATTGTAGCTGTAGGGGCGCCAGCATCGTGCTCTGTAATTTTTGATCCGAAACCTGACCAAGCAATAGTAGCAATTCCATCAATATCAAAATCAATAGATGCTTCATTTGTACAACAATTTGCAATTTTATATACAGTCTGAGTTTCACCAGCACTTCCAATTACAAAATAAATATTTGCAGTTCCTAAAGAAGTTTTATTAGAGTTTGCAAAAGTTATAGCTAATCCATCAGTAGCAGTAGAACTATAAGTAAATCCAGTAAAGTTTGCTGCTTGAGATCCACCTACAGTTGTATGATCGGCATCTCCAACCATCATTGCCCACAACACCTCTTCAACTGCGTGAATATTTGCTGTACCATTCTGAGATGCAGCATCTGCTCCACTTCCTGATGATACAAAAGGTCTCATATAAGTAGAAAAACTCCACTCTGCAGGAGCGAGAGAGTCATTAAACATCTTACGTCCTCGACGGCTATTGTTACTGCCTGCGGACATTTCATTTAGCGTTACTTCTGTTGCGTTCGTTGCTTGTGAGAATGAAAAACCGTCTAATACGGGAATTTCATATACTTCTTGCTCTACTCCTGCGGCATTTTGTATTGCAACGAACACTTTGGTATCGCGACTAAAAAATAATGCGTCTGCCATAGTTTTCTCCTATGTTATCTTGAAAAGGCTAGGGCGTGAACTTTTGTTCGTGCCTGCATTTTCTAATATCGAACCTCTATGAGCATCTCTCCAACGCCCAAAGGTTCTAATACACCTTCATCAGTTGAAATACTGACGATTGTGATCTGTTGTGTATGCTGATCAGCATTATTGCGATCTTTATACGTTAATCTTGCATTGTCTTCAATTACTGTTTCAACATCTTCAAGAAGTTCATCAAGTGCTCGAACAGTATCTTCATCTTGAACATAACATCTTACTGTAATTGAAAAAAATCTATCTTTATAGCCTCCCCCTTGATACTCACGAGTTTCAGGACCTGCATTTAAATGAATAGCTGGAAACTCTTCTACTTCATCCCAAAACTTTAAACGAGGAGAAACATTCTCATTTACATTTGTTAAAAATTGTCCAGTGCCATCTATATCTTTTAATTTATTTACAAGAGCTTCTATTATTCCTAATCGTCTAGTAGTATAATCTCTCGATGTTATAGACATCAGACTCTCCTCGTAAATAATCTTCCCATAGCAAGCTGAGCTGCAACTTCTCTAATAGATCTATCAATTAATTTTCTTGGGTCCCTTTCTGGAGTAGCCCACGGTGGTTCTCCCTGTCCCATTTCAAATACTTGATAAGGGTTTTTTCTATATGTATATCCTACACTGGGGAACCCTTTAGGTGTAGGAACAACCTCGGTAACTTCTACACTATCTGCGAATCGTCCTGTTCGATTTTGTAGTGCAGGTTCTTGCATATTTTTTCTAACTACATCTGGTAATCTTTTATTTATCATTGCAATCATTCTTAAAAGTTCAGAAGTTGAAGTTGAAGTATTTTGTCGTCTTTTTCTCCCTTTTACTCTAACTTTTGCATTTATTGTTAATGCAGAACTTTTAATTTTTGGTCGTGCTTTTTTCTTTTGCACAGTTGTTTTATTTTTAATTGTTCTTCTTTTTCCTGAAACTTTTATAGAAGCGCTGTCTCTAAAAGGTTCTAAGGCTGAATTAATTAATATTTTAATTTGTTTTTCTTTTAATGAGTCTGATGCAGTAACATCTGCAAACTCAGGATTACTTAAAAATTCAAGAATTTTTTTCTTTAAATTTCTACTTCTTAATCCAGATTTTTGTCCATCACTTCTATTTTGACTAGCAGATTCTACTCTTATAATAATAGTGTCTTTACTGTCAATTTTTTCTGTGCTTATATTAATTCCAAAATCTTTTAATGTATTAATTATTCTTAATCTTTCTTTTTCTGAGTCTTTACTGATATTTTTATTTAACTCATTCATTATAGAAGTTGTTGCACTATCTAAATGTCTTTCAAAAACTCCTGCATTTTTTTCGTGTCCTGCATCAAAAAAGTGCATAATTGATTTTTTCTCTGAGCCATCTTTATTTGATATTTTTTCTCTTCCAGTACTTCCAATAAAGTTTTGTAACTCAGTAAACATTTCATTTAAAGCACTTCTATATGCAAAAATAACTTTTCTATAGTTTGAAAAATGAGTAACCGGTATTCCTTTATCTTCCAAATAACTGGGAACTGCTACATCAGTATTTTTCTCAAAAACTAGAGTAGATTTACCTCCTGGACTTTTTAGTGTTGGTTCTATTCTTTTAAGTTCTCTAACTAAATTATCTCCCGCTTCATCTACTATTTTTTTAATTTCATTTTTTTCTGCCCCCGAAAAACGCATATTATGGCCTTTTGATAACTGTAAAAGAGTTTGTGTAAGTAGTGTTCGTTTACTAAATACAAAAGTTTGAGGCTCTCTTTCTAGTTCTTTTCTAAAGTCAGCATTTTTTTCTAATTCCTCTAATAATCTCTCTAAAAATTGTTTTAATTTCATTAGTAAGTTTTATACAAATCCAGAACTCTTTTTATATGATCTGGAAATCCTACATTATCTCTTTGACTGGTAGACGCACTATTTTGAATACTTGCTCCTGCAATTGTTTGTCTCACTTTATATTCATCTTTGTGATAGTATCGAATCAAATCAATAATTGCTAACTTTAAATCTGCAGGAGTTGATGCATATCCTGCCTTGTATACCACTCGTACTGCGCCTGGACCTCGAGGCCAATACTTATATGTGTTACCTTCATTTGTACGAATGATAGTATCTGTTTCACTGTCTAAGTAGTACTCATATGCACCAGTAGTCAGTGTAGTATACGCTTCTCGATAAGTACCTCTTATTTCTACACTTACAATCGAAACTATAGGACTTTCGGTAAGTTGCACTAAATATGTTTCATAATCAATATTGAATGTTTCTGTTTTATTTGTTGAATAAAAATCAATTATTGAGTTTCCACAATAAGTTTTTACTAATTGACTCACAGAAGCTATAAGAGATGTGAGTCGTATATCTTCTTTTGTAGAAGTTATATTCTCTGCATCTTTGTAATCGTCTAAAGTTATTAAATCAGCCATATTATAAGTCCATTAGTAAAAACTTGTGGGGAGGTTTCCCTCCCCCAAGTAAATTGTAATCAAATATTATGAAGTTGATCCATCATACTCGATTCTTACAGCAGTTTGTGCACCAGCTGCATTAGCTGCTAATTGCTCAAATCCTAAAGATTGTGAGGCAACTAGAGCAGTTCTCTGGTTTGCAATTTCTGTGTCACTCTGTATGCTTACGCCACGTAGACGTGGAATTACAAAGTTAGCAGTGTTTACAAGCAATGCGGCAGTTGATGTAACGCTATTATCGTCAGCTGCAACATTTGCAAGGAACTCAGATGCAATTACGGGTACACCGTATACATATCCCAAAGTACCTGTTACACGTGGGTTTACACCTCGTCCAGCAGCTGCGTCGTTTCCGACCTCTGA
>MDTB01121299.1_pt1 | contig 10284 bp, 9 predicted proteins | sample 811161 | NCBI WGS metagenome assembly MDTB01 (sample SAMN05326650, study PRJNA326480) | marine metagenome | isolation source: seawater | place: Mediterranean Sea | collected 2009
ACTCTACTTTTTCAAATAGGTCTAGACCATGTATAGAATTTCAAATGAAGAGATGTTCTGCACCATGTGTAAAAAATATAAAAAAAATTGATTATTTTGAGGATGTAGAATCTACAAAATCATATTTATCTTCATCTGATTCAAAGATTATTGCGCGCCTAAAGGATGATATTAAAAAAGCATCCAATGATTTAGATTTTGAAAAAGCAGCAGATATAAGAGATAAATTAAAAAGAATTGAGCTCATTCGCGAAGAACAGTCTGTTGTGACTGTTGCAAAAGATATGGATATATTCTCAATGCATTCAGAAAATAAGTATATAGGCATTTCAATAATAGTAGTTAGAAAAGGAAAAATTAGAGGGACAAAAACTCATTTAGTTAAAAAAGCTTTTTTTGAATCTATAGATTCTATATATCAAATGGCAATAATTAACTTTTATGATTCACAGCTGGATATCCCTAAAAAAGTTATATGCACTCATTCACTTGAAAGCAAACAATTGATATGCCATGTACTAAAAAAGAAGTTTAATGCAAGTGTTCAAATCACTCACAGCCCAAGCAAATCTATTAGACCTATTTATAATTTATGTAAGCTAAATGCAAAACAGATAATTGAAAATCATTTAAGTAAGTCAGATAAATATAATTTTGCATTTGATGAATTAAAAAATCATATTGGATGCAAAAAGGAAATAAAAAAAATTGAAGCATATGATGTTAGTCACATATCTGGAAATCATGCTGTAGCATCGTGTGTTGTTTATACAAAAGATGGACCTAACAAGAAAGAATATAGAACATTTAACATACCAAGTGAGTTATCAGGAAATGATACTGGATCCCTGGAACATGTATTACATAGAAGAATAAAACATTATCAAAATAAGGAAATAAAACCAGATTTAATTCTTATCGATGGGGGTAAAAACCAGCTTAATTTTTCTCATTCCGTAATTCATAATTCAGATCATAAAAATATAAAAGTTATATCAATCGTGAAAGGCATAAATAGAATCAGAGCAACAGAAACAGTATTGTCAAAAGATGGAATAATTGAGTTTAATAAAGACTCTAAAGGTTATTTATTACTGCAAGAAATAAGAGACGAGTCTCACAGGTTTGCTATAAATGCACAAAGAAAAAAGAAAAATGCAAAAAATAAAAAATCACAATTAGATAACATTGAGGGTATTGGTGAAGTTCTTAAGAAGAGATTGTTACTAAATTTCAAAAGCTTAAAAAATATTAAATCAACAAAAATAGAAGAATTAATGACTGTAAAAGGTATTAATGCCAAAATAGCAAGATTAATCAAAGAAAAACTTTAAATCGTGTTAACTTTTATTAACATTTTAACCTTATCAAGAATACTACTTGCAGCTGTGATATTTTTATTATTAATATCACCTGATGGCTATATATTTGCACTTATATTATTTTTTTTAGCTGGAGTAACTGACTACTTTGATGGTTATTTAGCTCGCAAATATAATGCAGTTTCTCAACTTGGTGAGATATTAGATCCAATTGCAGACAAAATTCTTATACTTTTTGTCCTAATGGGACTTGCAATAAATCTTTCTAGCTATTTGATTGGTTTTGTAGGAGCAGTAATTATAACTAGAGAAATTTGGGTGGGTGCTCTTAGAGATTTAAATGCAAGAAACGGAAAAGCTGATGCTACTAAGGTCACTTTTTTAGCAAAAATTAAAACGACAGTCCAGTTATTAACTTTATCAATATACCTATTTGGATTGGCAATTAACAATATGTTGTTAATCATTATTGCTGATATTCTGTTATTTATCGCACTTTTTATAACTTTGTATACAGGCTTTATTTACACTGTTAACACTCTAAAAAATCAAAGTGTTAAATAAAGAAGATTTCAAAATTTGTATAGTTGGTCTTGGGTATGTTGGCTTACCCTTGGCGGCAAGATTCTCATTAAAAGGATTTGAGGTATAGTAGGGTTTGATATCAATGAGGAAAGAATCAATCAATTAACCAATCAAACCGATATCAATAATGATATTTCTGATAATAATTTAAAAACTTTAGTTGAAAATGCAAAATTAACTTCAAATGTTGATAGCATTCAAGAATGCAATATATTTATAATTACTGTCCCAACTCCAATTAATCAAGATAAAAGCCCAGATTTGAGACCACTAATAGCATCAAGTCAGCTCATAGGAACCATAATAAAAAAAGAATCGATAGTCGTATATGAATCCACAGTCTATCCAGGAGTAACAGACGATGTATGTACTCCTATCTTAGAAAAACAATCGAATTTAATTTTCAATAAAGAGTTCTCAACTGGATATAGTCCAGAAAGAATAGTTCCCGGTGATAAAATTAATACAATTGAAAAGATTAAAAAAATTATATCTGCTTCCAATAAAGATGCTCTTAAAATTTTATCTTTTTTATATTCTTCAATAATAGATGCAGGTATACATGAAGCGTCTTCAATCAAGGTAGCAGAAGCAGCTAAAGTTACTGAAAATATTCAAAGAGATGTAAATATTGCTTTAGTTAACGAAATGCATCAGCTCTATTCTTCAATAGGTATTAATACTAATGATGTTATTGAGGCAGCATCAACTAAATGGAATTTTATGAAATTAAATCCAGGTATGGTAGGAGGACACTGTATTAGCATCGATCCCTACTATTTAATGCATAAGTCTGAAATGTCAGGCTACAGTCCAAATTTAATGAGCACTGCCCGTAAAATTAATGATGAGATGCATGAATGGGTGTTTAAGGATTTTTTAAAAAATATGAGGACTAAAAAAATTAATCTAGCCGATACAACGGTCACAATTTTTGGATATTCATTTAAAGAAAACTGTTCTGATACAAGAAACACAAGAGTAAAAAATCTGATGTTACTTATGAAGGAGCACGATATACAACTTAATTTGTGGGATCCTTTGATTTCTGATCAAGATCATAATCAATTGAATGGTCAAGGATTTGAAACCTTAAAATCAACTCCAAAGAATGTAGAAGTTGCTTTTGTATGCGTTAATCATGATGAAATTATTAGATTTTTAAATTGTTATAAAGGCGTCATATATGATTACAGAAATGCAACTAGAGCTTAATGCTTATCTAAGATAAAATGTATCGAAAATAACTATACTTTGATATGAAAATTGTAATTGTAAGTGGTGGATTTGATCCAATTCATTCTGGTCATATAGCATACTTTGATGCAGCATCTGAACTTGGTGACAAGCTAATAGTTGCATTAAATAGCGATAATTGGCTTATTAATAAAAAAGGGAAGTACTTTATGCCTTTTAATGAGCGAAAAAGCATTATAGAAAACTTAAAGCAAGTTGATTCAGTCATTGACTTTGACGATGATGAGTATGGAAGTGCAATTAATGCTCTTATAAAAATAAAAGAAATGTATCCAAATGATTACATTACTTTTGCTAATGGTGGTGATAGAAATAAAGACAACATTCCAGAAATGTCCGTAGGAGGAATAGATTTTAAATTTAGTGTAGGAGGTGATGATAAGAAAAATTCTTCATCTTGGATTCTAAAAAAATGGCAATACTATCATGAAGAAAGAATTTGGGGTTCCTTCTACAATCTTTTTGAAGAGGATAATACTAAAGTTAAAGAGTTAATTGTTGCTCCAGGTAAAGGTATGAGTTTTCAAAGGCACTTTAAGAGAAGTGAGATATGGTTGGTTAGTAAAGGCGCTTGCAAAGTCAATTACAGCAAAGATGATCCAAATTCAAAAAAAAGTATTCAATTAAATACATTTGATCATTATTTAGTACCTGTAGGCGAATGGCATCAAATAACAAACCCATTCAAAGAACAATGTCATCTTATTGAAATTCAATACGGTGATGAATGCATTGAAGAAGATATTGAGAGAACAGAATACTACGACTCACAATAAAAATTTTAACCAATAAACCTTAACAATTTGATATACAATAATTTTTTTAAAAGTATGATCTGGGCTGGATGGCAGAGTGGTTATGCAGCGGCCTGCAAAGCCGTTTACGCCGGTTCGATTCCGGCTTCAGCCTCCACTTTAAATGAAGACTTTTATACTATTTTAAGTATAATCCTCCAAGTGGTATCTATTAACGTGCCCGAGTGGTGGAATTGGTAGACACAAGGGACTTAAAATCCCTCGATAGAAATATCGTGCCGGTTCAAGTCCGGCCTCGGGTACCATTTATGAATTACTCTAATTATGAATGTTTCTGATCAAATTGCTAAATATTTAAAAAAAGAAGGCGTAAGGCAAATTTTTACAGTCACAGGCGGCGGCGCAATGTTTTTAAATAAAGCTTTTCATGATAATTTTGGAAGTAATATTTGTTATATGCATCATGAACAAGCTTGTGCAATGGCTGCAGAGGGATATGCAAGAATTAAAAATAAGCCAGCTGTAGTAAATGTCACCAGTGGACCTGGAGGTATTAATGCTTTAAATGGTGTTTTTGGAGCATTTACTGATTCCATACCAATGATCATAATATCTGGACAAGTAAAAAACGAAACTCTTGTTAGGTCATACTCTGATAAAAATCTAAGACAACTTGGCGATCAAGAAGCTAAAATTGAAGATATTGCAAAACCTATATGTAAATATGTTGTTGGTATAAAAAACATCTCACAACTTGCTAAAGAACTACCAAAAGCCTTATTTGAAGCAACTAATGAAAGACCTGGTCCCGTGTGGATTGATATCCCCGCAGATATTCAAATGGCAAGAGAGAAAGTGGTATTTAAAAAATATAATAATTTTAAGAAAATAAATAATCTTAAATATAAAAAAATATTTGAAAAATTAAATGTTTTAATTCAGAACTCAAAAAAACCACTCATACTTGCTGGTACCGGAGTTAGGCTTTCGTCCACAACTGATAGGTTGTTAAAGTTTTCAAAAAATTTTTCTATACCAGTAACAACCGCATGGACCCATGACTTAATTGAATCAAAATCAAAATTTTTTGCTGGAAGGCCTGGCACAATAGGCACAAGACCTGGGAACTTTTGTCTACAAAATGCTGATCTAGTTATAGTCTTAGGTTCACGTCTAAATATACGTCAGACTGGATTTAATTTTTCTGGTTTTGCAAAAAATGCAAAAATAGTTCATGTGGATATTGATAAATCTGAGTTAAATAAGTTTTATCTAAATACATATTTGAAAATAAATATGGATTTGAGAAATTTTTTCGATTTGTCCTCAATTTACTTTCATAAAAACAATAATACAAAAAGACTTTCAGATTGGGTTGCCTGGTGTATTAGAATTAGAGAAAAATATTCAATAAAAAATGAAAAGTTTTCTACAGACATAAAAGGTTTTTTAAACCCGTATAAGGCAATGTTTAAAATATCTGATCTTTTAAAAGAAGGAGACAAAATAGTTTGCGGTAATGCATCGGCTTGTATAATCCCTTTTCAATCTTTAGAAATTAAAAAAAATCAAAGATTATTTAGTAATTCTGGATCTGCCTCAATGGGTTATGATTTGCCAGCTTCAATAGGAGCCTCAATCGCTGATAACTCTGAAAACTCCAGAACTATTTGCATTGCAGGTGATGGAAGCTTGCAAATGAATATACAAGAACTTCAAACCCTTGCATCAATGAAACTAAATTTAAAGATACTTTTGATTAACAATGGTGGATATTTATCAATAAAATCGACTCATCAAAATTTTTTTGGTGAAGTATTTGGTTCAGATCCTGATAGCGGGATTGATTTTCCAAATTTTATAAAAATTGCAAAGGCTTATGGAATTCCATCGCACAAAATTTCTACATACAAATCATTGAATAAGCTAGATTCAATTTTAAATGAAAATGGACCTGCTTTGATAGAGCTTATGGTTGATATCAATCAAGAGTTTTGCCCAAAGCTTAAATCAAGAATGGATGATAACGGTAACTTTATTACTCCTGAGTTAGATGATATGTATCCTTTCTTGCAGAGAACAGAAATTATAAATGTTAGTGAAATTTAGTCAGAATGAGTAAAAAATTTAAAATAAAAAAAAGCAGAATTGCAGACTCTTGTCTTTGTTGTGGCTCTAGAGATATAAGTTCATCACCAGCAGTCTTGATGCCATTTATAGCTGATCGTGTGTTTAATTGGAAACCAATAAAAATTGACGATTCATGGGGACTTTCAACAATAAATAATGGTTATGCCTATTCTATTTGTAACACACTTTCGTGTGATAATTGTGACTTCCTTTTTTGTGATATTAGATTTACAGATAAAGAGATGAGTAGGTTGTATGCAAATTACAGAGAAGAGAGTTATACAAAACAAAGAGATTTTTACGAACCAGGTTATGCTGATAGAAATTTGAGTTTAAACGAGGGACAGGAATATACCAAAGAGGTTGAGAGATTTTTAAAGCGTCATCTTGAACTACCTTGTGCTGTATTAGATTGGGGTGGAGATACTGGTAAAAATACACCATTTAAGAAACAAAATTCAACATTGGATATTTATGATATTAGTGAAAAGGATGTAATAAGTGGTGCAAAAAGGGTCACAAAAGAATATGCATATGAACAGAAGTACGATTTAATAGTTTGTTCCAATGTTTTTGAGCATGTATCTTATCCGTCTGATTTGTTAGAAGAAATAATCCCATGCATGAACCCTAATTCAGTCCTTTATATCGAAGTGCCATTTGAGAATATTATGATCAACAATGATAAAAAAAGATATCTTAAAAAAAAGCATTGGCATGAGCACATAAATTTTTATTCAGAAAAATCATTAGAGCTTCTAATAGAAAATTTTGATTTAGAAATTATTGAACTAAACAAACTTAAAGCTAATGATGTAGCCAATAATAGCTTTTTGTTCCAGGTAGCTTGTAAGTTAAAATAACAGGATAAATTCTATGAAAGCAGTAATATTAGCAGGAGGTTTAGGTACAAGAATAAGTGAAGAAACTCACCTAAAGCCTAAACCAATGATAGAGATAGGAAATAAACCAATACTTTGGCACATAATGAAGTTATATTCTTCAAATGGCATAAATGATTTCATTATATGTTGTGGTTACAAGGGATATTTAATTAAAGAATATTTTGCAAACTATTCTCTTCATCAATCAGATGTAACATTTGAGCTAGAAAATAATAAGTTAAGTGTTCATAGTGATAGATCTGAACCATGGAAAATAACTCTTGTTGATACGGGTGAAAATTCCATGACTGGTGGGAGATTGCTTGCTGTGAAAAATTATTTAAGAGACGAAGAAACATTCTGCATGACTTATGGAGATGGTGTTAGTGATATAAATATTAAAGAATCTATAAATTTTCACAATGCTCACAAAAAAAAGGCAACTATATCTGCTGTAGTTCCTCCAGCTCGTTTTGGAGCCTTAAATATCCAAGACAATGTTGTAAAAGATTTTATCGAAAAGCCCAAAGGGGACGGTGGTCTTATAAATGGTGGATTTTTTGTTTTATCTACAGATGTTCTTGATCTTATTGATGGATATGATTGTATCTGGGAACAGAAACCTTTGAGGACATTAGCAAAAGAAAAAGAATTAATGGCTTATGAGCATGATGGTTTTTGGCAACCAATGGATACTCTTAGAGACAAAGAACTACTTGAAAAACTTTGGCAAGATAATCAAGCGCCATGGAAAAAGTGGTAGCAGAAAAGGTATTCTCTTGCTAGACTAGTGATTTTTTAAAATAGTTTAAAATAAACACCTAATTTTATGGAGTGGGAATGAGTATTTGTCAAAATGATATGAAAATATTTGGTAATTTGTTTGTCTTAGAGGCTGCGAATAATCACTGTGGGGATGTTGACAGAGGATTAAAACTAATAAGAGATCATGCTGTAGTTGCCAGACAAAACAATGTAAGAGCAGCTGTCAAACTTCAATTTAGAAAAATGGATACATTTGTTCACCCAGATTATAAAGGATCTGTTTCATCTGAAGAAAAATCTCTTTATTACATTCAGAAAACTGAAGCAAAAGCACTTTTAAAGGAAGAATATCAAGTATTAATTGATGAAATTAAAAATTTGGGCTGTATTCCAATGTCTACTCCGTTTGATGAAGACTCAGTCGATTTATGTGTAGAATTTGATTTACCAATAATAAAGATAGCTAGTTCAGATATGAATGATTGGCCATTAATTGAAAAAATTGCTTCTACAAGAAGACCTGTGATTGTTTCTTCTGGAGGTGCATCTGAGAAAGACTTGGATGATGTTGTATCTTATTTTGCCAAAAGAGATATTCCCCTATGCATTAATCACTGCGTTTCACTATATCCTTCAGAGGACGATCAGCTGCACTTAGATCAAATTGATTACCTTAAAAATAGATATCCTAACAATGTAATTGGCTTTTCATCTCATGAATATCATGACTGGTCATCCTCAATGCTAATGTCTTATGCAAAGGGAGCAAGAAGCTGGGAAAGACATATTGATATTGAGTGGCCTGATCATCAAGTACAAAAATATTGTTCATTGCCTGATCAATGTGATGAATGGTTTAAAGCTTTTCATAAATCTGTCGAGATGGCAGGAGGAATTTCTTCACAAAGAAGACCAATTACAAAGAATGAAACTAAGTATCTGGATGCTCTTGTTAGAGGAGTCTACGCAAAGGAAAATTTAAAAAAAGGCCTTATTATTAACAGTGACAACTTTAGTAAATATTTTTATTTAGCAATACCTTTAAATAAAGGTCAGCTATCTTGTAGAGAAGTTTTTAATGGTGAAACATTAAAAACTGACATTGTAAAGAATGAACAGCTAACAATTGACAATGTTGATGGACCTTATGCTGAAAATGAGGCGCTAAGAAAAAAAATTGCTGAAAGAGGTTTATAAACTCTAAAAATATATATGGATATTTTGTTCATTGGCGGTACCGGTTTCTTTGGTAAAGCATTTTTAAATTTTATTAAATTAAATCCTAGCAATATTAACTCAATCACCATTGTTGGAAGATCGGCAGAGATTTTTATAGAACATAACAAAGAATTTGCTGAACTAAATAATATTAAGTTTGTTTATGGTGACATTTTAAACGACCTTTCACAGCTAAAAGGAAATAACTATTCTCATATAATTCATGCTGCTGCTGATTCCACAAATGTATTAAATTTGTCTTATCTTGATAGATATAAACAAATTGTTGAGGGTACTATAAATGTTCTTGAATTCATTAAAGATCATCTGCCAGAATCTAAACTTCTATTTATTAGCTCTGGTGGTGTTTATGGTGAAATGCCATCAAACATAGAAAGTTTTAGTGAGACAGATATGTGGAAATCTAATATCTTAGACTCTTCAAATGTTTATACTATGGCTAAAAGAACCGCAGAACATTTATGTTCATTATATTACGATGAGTATAATTTAAATATTTCAATTGCAAGATGTTTCTGTTTCTCTGGTATACACCTTCCTCTGAATGTTCATTTTGCTATTGGTAATTTTGTAAAAGATGTTCTTGAAAATAAAAATATTATTATTAAAAGTGATGGTAAATCAGTAAGATCATATCTTGATCAAGATGATTTAAGTGAATGGATACTTGAAATTTTAATGAAAGATTCATTCAAAAAAACTTTATATAACATTGGTTCAGATGAAAGTATTACTATCTCAGACCTTGCATATCTGGTTAGAGATATTTCAAAAAAATCTATTGATATAGACATACTTAACGAAAGTGAGTTCAATATTAAAAGATCAGTATATGTTCCCAGTTGTAAAAAAATTAAAGATAAATTTAATTTAACCCAAAAAGTATCTTTATCAGAATCAATTCTGAAAATGATATCTCATAATTCATTACATAGATTATGAATTATTTTATAATATATAACCCTAAAATTAAGGAAATAAAATGAATGATTTTATAAGAGTTCCATATGGATCAACAGTTCATGGTGAAGAAGAAATAAGCGCCGTTGTTGAAGTCTTGAAAACAACAACTCAAATGTCTAAAAATGTTCGTGAATTTGAAGCTAAAGTAGCAGCAAAATATGAACATGATTATGGAATAATGGTTAATTCTGGATCTTCAGCACTCTATTTATCAATGGAAGCATTAGGCCTACCAAAAGATTCTGAAGTAATAACACCAGCTTTAACTTTTGGTACAACAGTGGCTTGTATAGTTAATAGCGGGCTAGTTCCAGTCTTTGTTGATGTGAAGGAAGATACATACTGCATTGATGAAACAAAAATTGAAGAAAAAATAAATAAAAA
>MDTB01209642.1_pt1 | contig 10284 bp, 7 predicted proteins | sample 811161 | NCBI WGS metagenome assembly MDTB01 (sample SAMN05326650, study PRJNA326480) | marine metagenome | isolation source: seawater | place: Mediterranean Sea | collected 2009
CCTAAATTTGATGCTGCCCATTTTTTTAAACAATAGGTTTGTTTATGATTGGGAATCAGTATGATATCCGCCAACCCATGGCCGTCAGGATTTCTCATTTTTAATGCATCATCAAATTGTTTCATATCATTTGTTACATCTTTATTTCCCCAGCCATTAATGCGCTCTGAAATTTTTTTATCAAGGGCTTGCATTATTTTGGGGTGTTTTTTTACTTTTTCGTAACAAGCCTTATAATTTGTGCTGTCGATTTTATTATTTGTGGCATTGAAATCTGAATTTGAAAACAGGTTATCCAATTCTTTTTTTGCGTCGACAAAGTTTTGAAGTATCTCTTTTTCTGTATTGTCTAGTTCTGAACTGTTTATAATTTCTGAAAACACATTATTGGATTGATTGGTTAAATTATTTAATTGATAGGCCGTGTTGAAAGCGGCTTTATTTATTGTTTTTTGAGCTTTGTTATTTGATAATTTTGATGAATAAGAGATCACACTTTTCATCATTTCTCGTCCAATCTTTCCAGTGGTTTGAGAAACTCCGGCAGCTGCACCTGGGTGTATGGCACTGGTTGCCATTTCAAAGTTGGCTAGAACACAGTTTGCTGTTGATACAACTTCATCTTTATTTCGTAATTCCCCTTTTAGTTTATTGTCTTTAATAAACGTTAAAACTTCAGCTATATTTTTATCTCTTTCAAACCCATCAGCATCATCATTCTTGTTTATTTCTTCAAGTTCCGATTCAAGTTGGCTTGCATCATTTGTATTAAAGTATTCTGGGTTTTTTTCCATATTCTTCAAGGTGGTTTTGCCCTCTTCAGATAGGTTTTGTGTGTTACCATAATCTGTTATGCCCTCTTCAGATAGGTTTTGTGTGTTACCATAAACTGTTATACAGTTGGACAATGCCTCTTTAATTGTTGGTTTTGAATTCAATTCTTTGATTCCTATGTCTAATTCTTCGATTCCCTTGTCCATATTTTTAGCAATTTCCAACTGATTTTCATATTTATTTAATTGGTCAAGATTGGCTTGGTACTGATCACGTTTTGATTCTTTTTCTGAAATCGCCTTTGTCGTGCTAGAACTTGACTTCAACACGACTCGTCCATATTGTCCGGCTGATTTTTTGAGTGTTTTTATTACTCTGGCCGTATCTTTGGTTAAGTAATTAAATGTTTTAGAATATATGGCTCTATTTAATTTCTTATCCTTTTTATTTAAGCTGTTTTCTATATCAGTATTTAATTCATCGATATTATGTTTAAGTGTGGTGGCTAAGTTGGTTGTAACATTTAAATCGTTTTCTTGTCTAATTTCATTTTCTAGTGCGTTTCTTTTATCGTTAATAAGCGTTTTGAATTCTTCATTTGTCTTAGTAAGTTTTGTTTTTAAATCGGCTACTTTGCTTTCATCTTTTGGATCACAATTGGCTAATTTATTGCGTAATTTGTTCATACTAGACATTAATTCTTGATCTTTACTTTTATAAAATTTGGTTAGGTTTCCAACGGTTGATAATTGCTGTCGTAACAACATAATGCCTGACCGGACCCATTGTTTACGTTCGTTGCCACGACCACTCAATCCATCGTATGTCTTTGTTAAAATTTTTAATGTTAATCGAAATGGCGCTTTTACAGTTTCTTTAATTGATGTTCCAAGATCACTTAGCCAAGCATCTTTTTCGGAGAATTTGGGGAGTGTGTTAAGGACTTGGCTATTAAATGTTCCAGTGTTTGAACGTTCTTCTCTTACTTCATTGGCCCTATGCCCGGTTAGTCCGGCACTAAGGCCCGGTATTAGATTAAAGGTATTCAATACGGATGAACCTACGATATCCGTGGTATTTCCTTGATAGGCAGATGTTTCATCAGTAATTATGTCGCTGAGTCCGCAATTAGATTCCAACGTTACTAATTCTTCTTCTGAATAATTTGTCGTATTTACGTTTTGAGCAAATTTATCTTCAATATGAGATATTACTGCGCTCATGTTTGAATCGCCGGTGGCGCTATTAATTCTATCGGCTAATTTTATATCTATAGGTCGATTCTTTTCTAACGATTCTAAAGCTACCTTTATATTTTCTTTTAATGTTTCTTTTAGTCCATCGTTTAATCCATTAAAATCATTTTTATCGTTTAGCCGTTCTTGTAATCCAACTAAAATTTGCTGGTTTTGTTTCTTATATTTTACTTCGTTTGTATTTGATTTTGATTTTAAATCAAGTTTTAATGCCTTGGATAAGTCTTTCGAAAATTGCTCATTTGGCATATTGGCGCCGTATTTAGCTAGCATTGCCTCGGTGATGCCTTCAAAATCTTTGCCCTGATTATTTAAACAAAAATTTTGTATGTTACTTTGGGTTATCTCTTCCTCTGGATTCGCTTTTATAAACGCATCAATAATTCTGCCCAGTGCGGGTTGTTGTTTGAAATTTTTTGTTGTTTTGTTGATTTCCTTTTCAAAATCTAACTCAAATTGCACGACATCTGAACTCAATTCATCTTTTAATTTCTCTAGCGGATTGTGACCAAATTCAGTTGGTCGCTCATCAGATGTTAAATATGTTTTAAAATCGTCGACATCCTTTATTGTAAGTTCTGTTTTATTGTTATAATTTTTAAAATAATCAATGGTTTGGTCCATTGAGAAATTGATTTTCTGGCTCTCGCTTGAACTGCTTTCGCTGGAGGTTAAACTCGCTGTTTCGCTTGTTCCTGTTTTGCTTGGTTGCCGATCTGTTCTTACGGTTCCAAAAGAATTTTCTCCTTGTTTTAAAATATTAAGATGATGAAGTAAATTTCCCTGTGTTAGTTTACGTTCGTTGTCTGTAGTTCCAGTTTCTCGAAGGCCTGCTGTCTTTCCAGTGGTTATCCTATGGCTTCCAGTTTTACCAATTTGTGAACTCATTCTTCAGACTCTCTAATTATCTCGAATTTCTCGATTACCATGCGTGATACAATGAATTCAAAAAATTGACCAAACCGGTTGGCGTCCAACAATGATGCCGGTTGTTTATTTAATATCAATATGTTTTTTTTGAATTCGTAGATATAATCAAATTGCTTTGTTTCTCGTTTTATACGAAGTCGATAGCCCGCAGGGGTAATCATAAGGAGTAAGATGGGATCCGTCTCTTTACGCCTTAGGCTATTTGAAATGGTTATTTTTTTATCATTTTTTAATAACTCCTTGCATAGTTTAATCAATTTGTTGATATTTTCTGATGTTAATCCAATGGGCCCATCCGATTCTGATGTAGGTATTGCTTTTGATTTGAGGGGTGTTCCCTTTTTTTTTGTGTAATCCACACTTTTAGTAATGTCTTGAAATTTGAAATATTTCCCCATAGCAGAAATATTCCCTGTTTTTTGCAAAATTAAACCTAAAATTTGGACTTTTTTTTATTTCGTTGCCATGTGATGGAAAAGTACGATTTTATTCGATTGTTTTTGTTTTATAATCGATTTTTTATTTATTAATCGCTGACTGATTTTGGTATTTTTTTTGGGCAATGTTTTATATGGTTAATATTGCCCTCGGCGTACACCAAGGGCAAAACCCAATAATTTAGAGCGAGTCAATTCGCTTCTATAAAAAGACTATCATCTTTCTTTATTAAAAAAAAGTATTATTTTTTGATTTAAACCTTGAATTGTCGAGTTTAATTTATTTAACTATAATAACGTTTATGTCTAGAGGCACACTTTATGATAAAGTTTGGGATTCCCATCTAATTACGACATTACCGTCCGGTATGGATCAGATGTTGATTGGTTTGCATATGATTCACGAAGTTACTTCGCCCCAAGCGTTTGCATCGCTGAAAGAGCGTAATCAGGGGGTCAGATTTCCCCAACGGACTTTTGCAACCATGGACCATATTGTTCCAACCGATTCAATTGTACGCCCTTTTGCAGACCCACAAGCAGAATTGATGGCTAGTACATTGGAAAAAAATACGGCGGCGTTTGGTGTTCCTTTGTTTGATTTTAATTCTGGAAAACAAGGTATTGTGCATATGATTGGTCCTGAATTGGGGCTCACTCAACCTGGAATGACCATTGCTTGTGGCGATTCACATACATCCACTCATGGGGCGTTTGGTTCATTGGCTTTTGGTATTGGGACAACAGAAGTTCGTAATATTTTAGAAACCCAAACGTTGGCATTATCACGTTTAAAAGTGCGGCGCATTGTTGTGAATGGGGCGTTACGTCCAGGGATTTATGCGAAAGATGTTATTTTACGAATTATTGCTGAATTGGGTGTAAAAGGGGGATTGGGTTATGCCTATGAATATGCTGGCGATGTTTTTGATAATATGAGTATGGAAGGCCGAATGACAGTTTGTAATATGAGTATTGAAGGTGGGGCCCGTATTGGGTATGTAAATCCTGATCAAATCACCTATGATTACATTCAAAATAGAGAGTTTGCGCCTAAAAATATGGCCGCGGCGATTCCGTATTGGGATAGCGTTCGCTCTGATATTGATGCTGAATATGATGATGAGTTGATTATTGATGGCAATACCATAGAACCCATGGTGACGTGGGGGATCAATCCCGGTCAGGCGTTAGGTGTTTCTTCCAAATTGCCGGATTTGGATGATGTTGATGATGTTCAAACGGCCAAAGAAGCATTTGATTTTATGGCGTTTGATGAGGGGCAAAATGTTGAGTCGATTGCAATTGATGTTGCGTTTATTGGCTCCTGTACCAATGGGCGAATTTCAGATTTGAGAGAGGCGGCTCAGATTTTAAAAGGGAAAAAAGTTCATCCTGATGTTAAGGCCATGGTAGTCCCTGGATCCCAGCAAGTTTTAAAACAAGCTGAGGAAGAGGGCTTGGATCAAGTGTTTAAAGCGGCTGGTGTTGATTGGCGAAATGCTGGATGTTCAATGTGTTTGGCAATGAACCCTGATCGTTTGCACGGCGACCAAGTTTGTGCATCATCATCCAATCGTAATTTTATTGGTCGGCAAGGTAGCCCTACTGGTCGAACCCTATTAATGAGCCCAGCCATGGTTGCCGCGGCGGCTATCCATGGGCATGTATACGATGTCCGTAAGGAGCTTGGTCATGGCTAATTCATTATCAATTTTTAACGTTACAGGGTCTGGTGTTCCTATTTTAGGTAATGATGTTGATACCGATCGAATTGTTCCAGCTCGCTATCTCAAGGAAATTACCTTTGATAAGATGGGTGATTATCTCTTTTATGATGTCCGATATGATTCGAATCATGTACCTCGTGAACACCCCCTGAATCAACCTCAATTTAATCAGGCTTCCATTATGGTGGTCGAGAAAAATTTTGGTTGTGGCTCATCTCGTGAACACGCTCCTCAAGCAATTAAACGCGCGGGTTTTAATGCCATTATTGGAGAATCTTTTGCCGAAATATTTTCTGGAAATTGTAAAAACCTGGGTGTTGTTACGGCCACATTATCTCGAGAAGATTTGGAAGCGCTTATTGAAATTTTGGATCAGCGGCCAAGTTTAAAAATGACCATTGATGTAAAATTAGCTAAGTTAATTATTGCCGAAGCTGATATTATGTATCCATTAATGATTAAAAAAACACATCAGAATGCATTTTTGGAGGGGACTTGGGATGAGCTTTCATTATTAAAATTAAATGATAAAAAAATTCAATCTGTGGCAAAACAGTTGCCCTATTTTAATTGGTAAGGAGTTATAAAATGACAGCAATAGAAAAAATATTTGGCCGAGAAGTATTGGATTCACGTGGAAATCCAACCGTGGAAGTTGAAGTAACAACAGCCTCAGGATTTATTGGTCGTTCGATTGTTCCTTCGGGTGCTTCAACGGGAACCTTTGAAGCGTTGGAATTGCGTGATGGTGAAGATCGCTATTCTGGTAAAGGGGTTCAAAAAGCAGTGGCTAATGTGAATCGTGTTATTGCGCCAGCGTTGTTGGGTTTTAATGTTTTAGATCAGCTTAAGATTGATCAAACCATGTTGGATTTGGATGGCTCGGATAATAAAAATACATTGGGTGCAAATGCCATTTTGGGTGTTTCAATGGCGACTTGTCGTGCGGCGGCGGCGGCGGTTGGTTTGCCTTTGTTTGCCTATTTGGGTGGTGTGTTTGCACATAAAATGCCAGTTCCAATGATGAATATTATTAATGGTGGTGAACATGCGGATAATTCAGTAGATTTTCAAGAATTTATGATTATGCCGGTTGGTGCTAAGGATATGAATCACGCCATCCAAATGGGTGCCGAAGTATTTCATCAATTAAAAAAGGAATTGCTTTCAAAGGGGTTTGCAACCTCTGTGGGTGATGAAGGTGGTTTTGCGCCAAATTTAAGTACCAATGAAGAAGCTATTTCGATTATTATGGATGCGATTAAAAATGCTGGTTATAAACCATATGATGATATTGTGATCGCGTTGGATGTTGCCGCGAATGAGTTATTTGATGCGGATAAGAATATCTATCATTTGGAAGGTGAAGGGGTTTCTAAATCCAATGAAGAAATGGTTGAATATTATGACTATTTAATTCAAAAATACCCTATTGTATCCATTGAAGATGGTTTAGCCGAAGATGATTGGGTTGGTTGGAAGTTATTTACTGATCAGTTGGGAGATAAAATTCAAATTGTTGGCGATGACTTGTTTGTTACAAACTCTGAGCGATTGGAGCGTGGGATTAAAGACGGTGTTGGGAATGCAATTTTGATTAAAGTGAATCAAATAGGTACTGTTTCGGAGACTATGGATGCTATTAATTTAGCTCATCGATCTGGTTACAACTCTGTTATTTCTCATCGATCCGGTGAAAGTGAGGACACTTTTATTGCGGATTTGGCCGTGGCTACCAATGCGGGGCAAATTAAAACGGGGTCGTTGTCGCGTACGGATCGTATTGCTAAATATAATCAGCTTATTCGAATTAATGACCAATTGGGTGATATTGCAAAATATGAACAACCTTTGCTAGGAATGAGGCGCTAAATTTGAAACGATTTAATTTTTTTCGCTTTTTTTTTCGCTAATTTCTTTGTTACTTTTGTTTTATACGATTACGGTTGGAATAAATAGCTTTTTTCGCTATAATAGGTTCCAGCAAGAATATAGTTTAAAGCATAAACGCTTTGATGAACTTAAAAAAAGGCATGACAAAATAGATAATATGATTAATGATTTAGGGAATACAACCGCATGGGAAACACTGTCTCGTAAAAAATTGAAGATGATTAAAAAAGATGAAACTGTTTTGAAGTTTTATTATGAGGAATCTAATTAATGGATGAAAATGAAAATTTAGAAGATTACGAGAATGTTGATGTTGAGCCTGGTAACATCGTTTTGGTTGAAGTGACCAATATCGCTGATTTCGGCGTTTTTGTTCGCTGCAAAACAGGTGAAGAAGGGTTAATCCATATTTCGGAAGTTGCTAATGAATTTGTTACGAATATTAACAAATTTGTTAAACTCGGCGAAAAAGTTAAAGTTAAAGTTTTAGGCCGAAACAAAAAAGGTAAATTGGAATTTTCGATTAAAAAAGCGAACGTTCAAAAGCCCAAAAAAGCCCTTTTTATACGTTCAAGTTCAGAAAATAAAGAGTTTGAGGACGTTTTAACCAAGTTTTTGAAGCGTTCTGATGAAAAACAGGTTGATATTCGACGAAACTTGAAGAAAAAACAAGGTATTTCTAAGAAAAAACACTAATTTTGAACAAGAAAATTTTATTTTTTCTTATTTTAATTTCGTCCTTTGTTTTCACCAATGAGCGAATCAAGGGGTATAAAGATACCTTTTATCATCTTTATTCTACCACCAGTGATGTCTGTGAACTGAATTCCAAATATACCAAAAATTGGTGTGTTCCCGTTCAACGTGATGCTATTGGACTTTATGTAGGGTTTAATCAAGTGGTTGTTTACTCAAAGCAGATCATTCAAGGGATTGATACTGTTCGTCGTCAGGCCAAGTGGTCGATTGCCATGAAGAACGCATTTAAAATTCATATTAATTACCCGGTGATTGTTATTTTTTATCAGGATAAACGCATTGTTGGTTATGATTATTTTACTGGGTTTCAGTTATGGGAAAAACAAAATACAACGTACAATAACATGTTTGAAACAGAGACCAATTTATGGCTGGTTAAAGGGAAAACCTTAGAAAAGTTGGATGTTGTTTCAGGCGATATTATTCATCCGGTTAAACTTAAAGCGGCACCTAAAAAGCTGGTGGGTAATGAAGTTTATTTGTACTATCAATCGGCTAATCAGCTTTTTCATCATAATATCTACTCCAAAAATGGTTTTCAGGTTGGTAAAAATAATAAAATAGTTGATCAATCATCGACGCTTGTTTTAATTGAAAACCAACAACGTCAACAGTTAAGGACTCGAGCCAATCGCATTGTTTCTGAAAATGTAAAAGAAAATATTTTCAAAATTTTTACACCCACTAAAAGCTTATTTGCTTACGTAAAAGATGCGCAAATGGTTTTAATAAATGATAAGTTAAGTGAATCCTACCAATTTACCCAAACATTAAATGAAGATAGAATTATATATGGATATAAATTAAATAATAAACTAAGGGTATTTTTTAATGGTGGAAATAAATTATGGACATTAAAACGTCAAAAGAAAAACGAATTCGCTCAAGATACATAGTTAAAGATAAATTATTTTCTGACGTTTTTTATACGTTATATGATGGTTTCGATGCACAAGAATCCAATGCGGTTTATGTGTTGAAATTTCATTCGCCATTGGTTTCCCCGCAATTTGCTGACTTCTGCATTCAAGCGTTGCAAAGCTATCTTTATCAGACTTTGCCCAATGTTTTTCAGTTGATTGATATGGAATATGATGGTGAAGATCTATTTTTATTGTATAAAAATGAAAATGTGTCCCTTATTTCTTTGGATCTTTATTTGAATAAAATACAAGCTGATCCAGATTCAGCTGAAAAGCGGTATAAGTTATTATTAAAGATTTCGCGGATTATTTTCAATTTAGAAGAAAAGCGCCTCACATTTGGTAACTTTAGCTTGAATAATATCTTTGTGACGGATGATCATCGGGTTATTTTAGGTCCATCCAAAATCAACCTTATCTGTTTAGAATACTTTTACTCTAAACTTGATATCTTTGATGCAAGTATTTTTATTCCTCCTGAGTTTTTAAAATCGTTTCAGGCATCGATTTTTACGGATGTTTACTCATTTGGGGTTTTAGCGTTTTATATTGTTACATCAAAGTGGCCCTATGATCATAAAAATTCGATTTATGTCTTGAAAAAGGCCATTATGAAAGGCCCTAAAGAATGTCAGGTTGTGAACCCTAAAGTTAGTGATAAACTTAATTTTTTTATAATGAAGAGTATCCAATCTACACCAGAAAATCGCTGGTCATCTTTTCGTTTAATTATTGGGATTTTGGAAGGAAAAGAAACGGTAAAATATGAGAAACTTTCTCATAAAGTAAACCCTGATCAATCGTTTTCATCCGAGATTTCATTAAAGAAACAACATGTGTTTGGTCGATTTTTTACTTTTTTTCTTAACTCTGTGGCGGTTATTGGATTGGTTATCTTACTCTATATTGGGTATCGTGCTTATTTTTCTCAATACAGTGTTGTTCAAATTCCTAATGTAAGTAATGTTTCTATTGATGTTGTGAAAGATGAATTATCTGCACTAGAGTTAAAGATCAGTAAAGTAAAATACAATTATCATCCCTCGGTTCAAGAGGGCCATGTGATTCGAATTGAGCCACCCATTGGGCGCAATATTAAACAAGGTCGTTCGGTTAAGCTGTTTGTTTCGAAAGGTCAGCAAGAATTGTTGGTGCCTTCGTTGATTGGTAAGACCATTAATGAAGTTAGTTTTATTCTTGATGGTTCAGCCATTGAAATTGAAGAGTCCGGATATGAATTTTCGACGTCTATCGAAAAAGGGCGTGTTATTTCTCAAATGCCAATGCCCAATCAATATATGTTTGATAATGGTAAAATTCAAATTGTTTTGAGTAAAGGGCTTCCAGTTCGTATAGAAACTATTGGTTTTCTAGATAATGACTATAAAAAAGTGCAGGTATCATTTGAATTTGATAATGAGTCTTCGGAATATAAGTTTGAAATTTTCGAAAAAATTGACGACATACAGACCCAACAAATTTTTTCGGGTGTTTTTTATGAAGATGACTATTTTCAAGATGAATTTATTATTAATCAATCATCGGCTATTGAAATTAAACTAAACGATAATATTATTTTTTC
>MDTB01111080.1_pt1 | contig 10283 bp, 11 predicted proteins | sample 811161 | NCBI WGS metagenome assembly MDTB01 (sample SAMN05326650, study PRJNA326480) | marine metagenome | isolation source: seawater | place: Mediterranean Sea | collected 2009
GGCGGTGAATTACCGGCTATGATTTTGATCGATGCAATGACCCGACAGATTCCCGGAGCGCTTGGAGATGAGCAATCTGCGGCCCAAGACTCCTTTAGTGGCGGCCTGTTAGACTGCCCACATTACACAAGACCCGAGTGTTTTCAAGGGGTTAGCGTTCCTGGCGTACTCCTAAGCGGCCATCATGAGGCCATCAAACAGTGGCGATTAGGCCAATCTCTCCTACGTACTAAAGCTCGCCGACCCGATCTTTTTTCAAAAAAAGAGTTGACTTCCACCGAAGAATTATTGTTAAATACTGCCCATGAAAACTAATATTATCAAAGCGTTAGAACAAGAGCAGATGGAAGGCAAGAACATTCCTGATTTCTCTGCTGGCGATACCGTTGTTGTGCAAGTCAAAGTGAAAGAAGGAACGCGTGAGCGTCTGCAGGCTTTCGAAGGTGTTGTGATTGCAAAGAGCAACCGCGCACTGAACTCGTCTTTCACGGTTCGTAAAATTTCACACGGTGAAGGCGTCGAGCGTGTATTTCAAACCTATAGCCCTGCGATTGGTGCGATTGAAGTTAAACGCCGCGGTGATGTGCGTGGTGCAAAACTTTATTGGCTGCGTGGCAGAACGGGTAAAGCTGCACGCATCAAAGAAAAACTCTCCTAAGCTAGACTTACGCTCATAAACTCTGGGCCAGCGTTCATTTTTCCATCTTTAGCAGCTACATGGCTTACTACTTTATCAAATTTTTCCCGCAAGTTTAGCACAAAATTTGCTTGCTCCTCTCGTGGGTAACCAGCACGTATTTTATCTGGCGTAACATCTCCATAAAGCATAGCTTTAACTTTTCCTTTTAGTGTGCCTTTCAACAACGCATCAGACTTACTCGGTGATAACAATTTTAAGGTCGTTACATCAGATTGTTTAATATTTAGAACTTTCAGTGAATCAGTCGGCGTATTCCAGCCAAAGTAGTAAACCTGACTCGCCTTGGCATTAAAATATCGGAATAGAAACATCAAGTCGAAAGAATGAGATGTTTTCACATCTTGAAGTGCTGAATATATATCGTAAGCACACTCTCGCTCAAATGCTTCTTTGTCAATTTCCTCAGCAAGTGGTTTTGACATAAGCTTCGCTTTACTAAATCCAGCAAACACTGGCAGTAGTGGTTCAACAGCAAAGAATGCAGCCTTTTCTTTTTGTACCATTTGACGATACAGCTCATGAGTAGATTTAAAACGTTCATACAATGCTTGAAGAAATACATTTCTTTCATCATCATCAAGATTCTCATACGCCTGATCAAAAACACGCGTTAAAAACTGATATAAGATTTGTTTTTGAGTTAATTCCAGCTCGGGATTTTTTAGTAAATCTAAGACTGGAAGCCACTTTAATGCATTGCTTAGCATCTTGGGGTTTACCTTCAAAGGATGTGCAAGAAGGTGTGCCATAAAGACATTTAGATACTTAAAAAGATTCTGCGAAGTGATCTCATCTAGCAATGCTGCGTGACACGTGGCTAAATTTTCAAGAGGTGATACTAACTCATTCCATTTTATTCGAAATGACAGCATTAAATTAATGAGTGGCTGAAATGGGGTAATACTACGTACAAAGTGAACTGTTTCTCTAATGTTCGCTTCTTCTTTTGCAACCTTTGAGGAGCAAATATTACTACCCCTGCGTTTTTCAGACAAAGCTTCAATGACTTTTTTTGGTGCTGTTATATATTTAGCATACAATGATTGCATGCCAGGGAACTCAAACCAGGGTGCGGCAGGCATACCATCTGCAAACTGATTCACCAGTAAATCAACGGCATCTGCACGCTGTGGCACATCAAACCAACTTAGCAGACACATACCAAGAGTCTTAATCGATGCAGATGAACGATTCTCAGGCGGATATAATGCGTCGCACACAGCTCTTAACAAATCTAAATTATCAGACAGGGTTGATTTTTGAGCGGCTGTTAACGCTTTAAATAGTGGCTGTTGATCCAAATAAGGGCGACAGATATCAACGACATGATCTATCGTTGCATCCTTCCCTGCTGCAAGAACCACGTCTTTCATTGGGCCAATTAACAGGTTTGCAAAGTGACGTGCATTTACAAAATTGACCTTTCCTGTGATGGCATCAGCAAAGTGATCAAAGTAATTCTGTAAACTTATGGTAGATGAAGTAGTCTGGCCAGTAGGTCCAGAATTCATCCTTGCCAACATTAAACTGTATTCTTGTAGGCTTCCTGCCACGTGTTACTCCCTTGCCATGTTATCCTGTAGTATACTGTAGTGATGAGCACAAACAAAATTTTTGACTGTCCAAAGAATACTCATTGGCTGCCTGTTAAGTCAACGCAACCCATTGAATCTTCTTTCACACTTACAAACTTTCAAAAACTTAGCCTTATTCATGTGAAGGGTAGTGATGCAAAGAAATTTTTGCAAGGGCAATTAACCTGTGACGTTGAGGCACTCGATGACGGGATTGCACAACTAGCGGCACTGTGCACCTATCAAGGACGCGTCATTGCCGTCATGCTTGTTTATCATGTCAATCAGGCATATTGGTTACAATTGCCAAAAGAAATTTCCGAGTCTGTGTTAGCGACACTTAAAAAGTACGCGCAATTTTCGAAAGTAAACCTATCAGTTGAATCAGCAGACAACGATTCAAACGATAACTGGCGTTTAAATGCAATTAAGGCCGGTATTCCATTCGTGTTTTCTGAGACATCTGAAAAATTCACACCACACATGTTAAGTCTTGATAAATTAAATGCAATTGATTTTGAAAAAGGTTGTTACATCGGGCAAGAAGTCATTGCACGCACACATTACAAAGGAAAGGCAAAAAGAGCCTTGTTTTATAGTGTTTTTGAGAGCGCTGAAGATGCTTTTCCAGGAATGGAAATCGTTCTAGAGGATAGAAAACTGGGTGTGATTGTCGATGGATGTTGTGAAGGTGGAAGAACGTTTGTGTTGGCGGTGCTTTCACTCAGCGAAAACCATCTGCCGTAACCCCTCTCCCGAAGGGAGAGGGAAACAAACAAGAAAATCTACTCTGTAGGCCGCATCAATGGAAACAAAATCACATCACGAATCGATGCAGAATCTGTAAACAGCATCACTAAACGATCGATACCTATCCCCTCACCCGCCGTTGGTGGCATACCATGTTCAAGCGCAGTGATATATTCCTCGTCATACATCATAGCCTCTAAATTCCCAGCAGCTTTGTCTTTGACCTGCTCACGAAAACGCGCGGCCTGATCTTCTGGATCATTTAACTCTGAAAACCCATTCGCAATCTCACGCCCACCCACAAAGAACTCAAAACGATCGGTAATAGTCGGATTTTTATCATTCGCACGTGCTAATGGCGAGACTTCTGTCGGGTGTTCAGTAATAAACGTTGGTTCGTGCAAATGATCCTCAACGGTTTTCTCAAAAATCTCGAATTGAATTTTCCCTGTGCCATAATGCGACTGTACTGGAATATCTAATTTTTTCGCCAACGCCTTCGCTTTTTCTAAATCAGTTAAATCTGCCTCAGTAATGTCCGGATTGAATTTTAAAATCGATTCTTTAACGGTCATACGTGCAAATGGCTTTGAGAAATCATACGTACTACCTTGATAAGGCACCTGCGTTGTACCCAAAATATCCTGCGCTAATTTTCGCAGTAAATCTTCGGTTAAATCCATTAAGTCAGTATAAACTGCATACGCCTGATAAAACTCAATCATCGTGAATTCAGGATTATGTTTAGTCGACAATCCTTCGTTTCTGAAATTACGATTGATTTCGAATACTCTTTCAAAACCACCAACCACTAAACGTTTCAAAAATAATTCTGGTGCAATACGCAAAAACAGTTCCATATCAAGTGCATTATGATGTGTCACAAACGGACGTGCTGCCGCACCGCCGGCAATCGTTTGCATCATCGGTGTTTCAACTTCCATGAAGTTTTTGTCCTGCAAATACCGACGAATACCGGAAACAACTTCAGAACGAATGCGAAACGCGCGTCGTGAATCCTCATTCATGACTAAATCTAAATAACGTTTGCGATAACGTACTTCCTGATCAGTGAGTCCATGAAATTTATCCGGCAGTGGTCGCAATGCTTTCACTAACAAGCGGATACTATCGACCTTCACACTTAGCTCGCCGGTTTGTGTTTTAAATAACACGCCTTCTCCACCAACAATATCACCCAAATCCCATTGTTTGAAATCTGCGTAAACACCTTCAGGTAAATCATCACGCTTAACATATAATTGTATTTTACCGCTCATATCTTGTAAGTGAACGAAGCTGGCTTTGCCCATAATACGACGCATCATCATGCGCCCGGCCACACTCACACGATGCTTCATGCCTTCTAATTCTTCTTTTGTTTTCTCACCAAACTGCGCATGTAATTCAACAGCGGTTGCATTACGCTGAAAATCATTTGGATATGCCTGGCCTTGCTCACGCATTTTCGAGAGTTTTTGTTTACGTTGCGTAATTAATTCGTGCTCGTCGACTACGCTTTCTTCGCGAATGATGTCGTCTGTTTTACTCATCTTTTCTACCTACCCCTTGTTTTAAACTCTCTACAATAAACATATCCAAATCGCCATCAAGCACTGCTTGTGTATTTGTATGTTCAATGCCGGTGCGCAAATCTTTAATACGCGATTGATCTAATACATACGATCGAATCTGACTGCCCCAACTGATTTCCATTTTTGTTTCTTCGAGCGCTTCTTTATCTGCCATTTTTTGCTGCATCTCAAATTCGTAGAGTTTTGCACGCAGCTGTTTCATCGCACCCGCTTTGTTTTTGTGCTGAGAACGATCGGACTGGCATTGTACCACGATGCTTGTCGGAACGTGAGTGATCCGCACAGCCGAATCCGTTGTATTCACGTGTTGTCCACCTGCACCACTGGCACGATAGGTATCAACGCGAAGATCAGCCGGATTAATATCAATTTCAATATTATCGTCAATTTCAGGGGAAACAAACACCGATGCGAACGACGTGTGTCGCCGACTACCTGAATCGAATGGTGACTTACGAACCAGGCGGTGCACACCACTCTCCGTGCGCAACCAACCATAGGCATAATCACCCTCAAACTTGATGGTAATACTCTTAATACCGGCGACCTCACCGGGGGAATACTCAAGAATCTGTGTGCGAAACCCGTGCTGATCGCCCCAACGAAGGTACATACGACTCAGCATTTCAGCCCAGTCTTGTGCCTCTGTCCCGCCCGAACCGGCCTGGATATCTAGGTAGGTATTATTAGGGTCCATCTGGCCACTAAACATACGCTGAAACTCGAGTGCTTGCACCAGCTTCTCAAGTGCAGGCTGCTCTTGCTCGACCTCATGAAATGTCGCCTCGTCCTCTGCTTCTTCGGCCAACTCAAGCATGGCCTGTGCATCTTCAAGCGACTGCTTCGCGTCGGTATAAGGGGTAACAGCACGCACAAGTTGGCTTCGCTCACGCCCCAAGGACTGCGCCTTGGCTTGATCTTGCCAGACATCAGGGTCTTCTAGAGAACGATTAACGGCATCTAATTGACTGATCTTCTGATCAATGTCAAAGATACCCCCAAAGCTGGGCCAAGCGCTTATGCAGGTCAGCTAATTGTTGTTTAAATGCAGCGGTTTCCATGGGCGGATACGTTATCACATATCTGATAGCGTGTGAACCGCGAGCATACTCTTGTATGAATAATCCTACACTATCAAGTGCATTTTCCTGATTGCTGCCTCCCGGTGAATTATATATTATTTAGCAAATTTCTTAATATATTTACTATTTTTAATTATCTATGGAACGGATCTCCTCAGGAGCACCCCATGCAGGGGTATTGGCATTAGTGAGAGGAGATAAAACAATGCTTGTGTTAACCCGCCGAAGTGGCGAAAGTATTCATCTTGGCGACAATATTGAGATTGTCATCCTGAGTAAATTTGGTAAAGACGTGAAGGTCGGCATTCGTGCCCCCAAAGAGATCCTGATTTTACGTAATGAGATCTATGAGAAACTGCATCCATCTGAAACAAAGATATCCAAGGGTGATTAGCGCCCCCAAGCACTTGTCATTCCTTTGCCAAATCAGTATTATAAGCGACTACTCGGGACGTTAGCTCAGTCGGTAGAGCAGTTGGCTTTTAACCAATTGTTTATAGATTCAAATCCAACCCGAACCATCAATATAATCAATATGTTACCTTCTCCTATCTAATCCTTTAAAAGTCTTTGCCGGACTTTTGCCGGACCTAAAATTTGATTAGCTGCAGACCGTATCAGTGTCAACGTTGGTGTTGTACCTTCTAAGTCACAAACACGATTAGATGCATCTAACAATTTATCAATTTCTGCAGCAGAATAATGCGTTGTGATACGACTTGATTTATGACCTAATAAATCTTGTCGATCTTCATAACTCACATCTGCTGCTCTTAATCGCCTACCATATGTATGCTTCAAATCATGCACACGTATGTTTGGCAATCCTGCACGCTTACGAGCATTTTTCCAACCGGAGTTCAACATTCGTTGAATGGGTTTACCCCGGAATGCAAAAACAAAGTCTTCATGATCTCCACGTGCTTTGTTTATCACATCTTGTGCAATTCTATTTAAAACCACTAAACGCGGCTCTCCATTCTTTACACAATTGGATGGAATCACAAATACCGACGTTTTTAACTCCGGTATCCATTGCTCCCATGCCCACCGTAATCCGCATACCTCTCGATCACGACAGCCTGTATTTACAGCAAACAAAGCCATCCGTTTCAAGTGTGTTGGAAGTTCACGAAATAATTTTCGTTGCTCTTCCCAATTTAACGGATAAGGTTTACGTAAATCCGGTTCTGGTAGTAATCTCAATTTCGGCGGACTGGCCAACCACGTTAATCCTGAATCATCAACCCATTCACTGGCTGCCAAATTCAAGATGCGACGAACCAATGCAATCGCATGGTTAATCGTTCTTGTCTTCACTCCATCTGCACGGCGTGCAGCAATAAAGTGTTGAAGGCTACCCATGTGAATCGCATCAATATGCATATCACCAATATAATCATCTAAGTTTCGTAACAAACATTCATCTGTACGGATACTTCGTTTAATTTGGTGATACTCCATCCAATAACGCTTGGCAGCGCGATGAAATTGACGCTTAGGCCGTGTTCCATATACACGTGATTCACGTAACGTTTCTATTCGGTGAGCTAAATATTTTTCCGCCTCTTCGAGCATACTCGCTCCTGTGCTTTCATATATTCGCTTGCCGAATATTTGTTTTTCAATATGCCAAATTCCCTGCCTTTTTCGAAGACCGGGGGTTCGTTTTCGTCCCATAATTTACTCCTGTGTTTAGCGGGACGATTGCAACGGTTCTTATAGTGATCTACCCAAGCATCCAAGTCAAGACGATCAAAGGCAACACCTTGTATGCCTATAGGTATTTCATCGAGATAGGGCCGTACCTCTGCATTAAAACGATGAGGATCCATCCCTAAATACGCGTGCGCATCCCGCAAACGAATCAACCGCGGCAAAAACGGAAGTTGTTTCATAATAGTTAAAAAGTTGAAAAATGTTAGACACAAAAAAAGCGGCCGAAACCGCTTAATTTACTTTGCTGACTTCTGGGCACAGGAATCAACACTACAGAAAAATGGTAACATTTTGTTGCAACTTTTGTCAAGTTTAGTGCTCACTTTTCATATTTTTTTAAAAAAATTAAAAAAAATTGATTTATTTGTTTATAAAACGAACGATTGCTTGGCTAACAGCTACAATTAGCTTGTCTGTTACTCATAAACGATGATCAGCGCGTTGTACTTCTAACTTCAATGTAAGGCACTGGATGCCCCCCATTTGAACGTGAAGCATGTGGCTTTATAATAATTTCTATATCTTGATTTAAAATGGCCAAATAACGAAACAACCGTTCAATAGAAAAAGGACTTAAGTGCCCTCGTGATAAAGCAGATATTTTGGGTTGATCCACCCCCAATAATGCGGCTGCTTCTTTCTGTTTTAGACCACGACTATCAATCAGCCGATTAATTTGAAACGCAAGTTCCGCTTTGACACTATGTTCTTGAGGATTAACGAATCCCAAATCCTTAAAAACATTTCCACTAGAAGGTGTCACACTGGGTGTTGATTTCTTTTTCATACGAATACTCTCTGTTTTAATAACTTCAATCGCTCATCAATGACGCTCATTTCTTCTTTAGGTGTCTTGATACCCTTCTTTGATTTCTTCTGAAACGCATGCAGAACGTAGATAGAATCACTGACTGCCAGAACGTACATAACACGATAGGTGTCTGTTTGATAATCACTGATAATCTCATAAACGCCTCGATAACCTTTCAGCCGCTTAACTGTTCTGTATGCTCCGCCTTGTTGTGCCACGTGCAGTGCATAACCCATTTCCTGTTGAACAAGCTTGGGGAATTTTTTTAATTGTTTTAAACTATTGCCAACCCATTGGAGCTTTTTCATGTCTGCATCCTTAATATGCCAAATTTAGCATGTTTATTTGGCGCTTGTCAATCTGCAAAAACGAAATCAATCAGCAGCATGACGGTAGCCTATTTAGAAAGAGGTGAACATCATTATAAATTTTGAAACGCACCACCAACGAAAACAATACCTTTTCAGTTTTGGTTTCGTCAAGTTATTCTTGATCGAGCATTTCTGCTGATCTTGCTGCTTCAATAATCTTTGACTTATTCTCATCTGTAAGATCGGGATGCGCATATACTAAAAATCGAGTCAAGAACATCAGCTCTTGCTGTCCTTTTTCTAATGCGATTAACCGAGAGTCATCGTTTTTTACAGAGGTCGATAGTGTGGACTCAAGCAACCATCGAACATAATCAGCCAATTTCATGTTCTTCTGCTTAGCTCGCACAGCTAATTCAGTCTTAACTTTTGGTGTTAATCGGAATGAAAACGTTTCCATAAATTTTTTACCCTATTATTTTCAATCACGGATCCCTCATCATAAGGCAAAGTACATGCTTTATCTATAAGTAAAAAGAAGGATCTAGGTTGGTCCGTTTTTAGATTACTGATAACTTTCCACGACCATGTGCATAGACATCAAATAGCAAATTCGCTCCAGATTTAAGAGCGTTTTCATGCTGTATACAACTGCATGATGCAAAAATGAATTTTGGAAAATGTATACAATTGTATACAAATTTTCGAGGCCTATGTTAATTTTTGAACAATTGTATACAAGTTTTGGGGTCATTTGATAAAAAAATATACATTTGTATACAATTTTCAGGGAATTTTGAGTCGAATCTACGATTTGTATACGCACTGATTTAGTATAAAAAATGGATTAATCAAATTGGTTCAACGTAGCAGCGAAAGTAAAATAAATGTTTAATATCAGATGGTTAGTGATTATTGCCAAAAATCTCCCTGTAAAAAAGTGAAAATCGGTCAAGTCAACACGACACTTCCTTGTACATTTATGAGCTAATTTGCCAGCATTGTGGCGTACACACCTAACGCAGCGGTGTTTATATCTCTTGAATTAATTTATGAATCAATGGGCTAGCGAGATTGTGAAAAATGTTTCGAGCATTTTTGCAAGCGGTTGCGGTGCAAGTTCACTATTAACAACAATCTGGAGCCTAAACACTATTGGGGCCCTCCATCTGCCGCGAAACCCATTTCAAGTGTTTCTTGGGGCTCAAGCAATTCAACAGCGTCATCATCGGGGTTTCTACCTAGAACTACTTCTTGACGTCTCCTTCTACCCAAGCAACTACCTATACATTTACAACACCCCATAAGAGTAGTAAATGCAACTAAACCAAGGACAGCTTTTTGCGCAGCATTAATCTTAACACCACTAGGTGAAGACGCAGGTGTTGGTGAGTTGGTTCGTTGAGGTGACTTCATTGCTCTCAGGGGTGATTCAAATACTGGAGCTTCTTCACCCGATTTTGAGCTCCCTATCCTCAGTTGTTGATCCTCTGAACTAGCGTAGATAGCCTCCGCAAACATAAGCTGTGCCGTTGCTATATTACCAACACAAGAAATTGTGAAACCTTGCTCTCGCGGGAACCGTGACATGGCAACTGACTTAATTGCAGTAACAGCAGCTATACTAGAAAATTGCGATAGCCTATTTACAAATAAATTTTGTAGATAATGGCCAAAAGGGGAGGTTTCACTAGACACAATTACATGACTTGAACTTGGGCCCGAACTATTACTAAATCTA
>MDTB01199315.1_pt1 | contig 10283 bp, 8 predicted proteins | sample 811161 | NCBI WGS metagenome assembly MDTB01 (sample SAMN05326650, study PRJNA326480) | marine metagenome | isolation source: seawater | place: Mediterranean Sea | collected 2009
CAAACCAATCATTTGAAGTAGTTTTATGCGTTACTCCATAATTTTTTAGATAATTAAGATTCGTATTTTTTAAATTTGATAATTTATTGCTACCACCATATTCAAAAGCTGAATTCTCTCCTTGGATAACTAATGGTATGTTATACTTTAAAGCTATAAATGTTGGTATACCATGTATAGCCATATGCATTGGAATGAGAGTAGAACCATATTTTTGAAAAGATTTTAATATGAAATATTTTTCTATTTTGGGATTAACTGTGAAGTCAATGTGATCCACTCCTAATGATATTAGATTATTTAAATTTGTCTGGCCAATCTGATTTCTGCTTGGAGTTTTCCAAGTCACACATAAAGGCCTCATTTTGTATTTTAATGCGGTTAGAACTTGCCAAGTGCTATCCTTGCCACCACTCACAGGTATAACACAATCATAATTTGAAGATTTTTTTTTTGATTTATTGATTAATTTTTTAAATTCTCTTTCTCTGTTTTTCCAATTAATATTTGTTTTTTTTTTTCCAGAATTTAAACAAGAACTACAAATATTGTTTATATTTAATTCTAAATTTGGTCTTGTATTTGGTAAAATACACTTGATGCAGTATTTCATTTGAGTATTAATTTAAATTTTTGTGCAGTCTACAACAAATCCTGAAGCAGTCAAAAAACCCCTCCAATCTGTAGGATTCTCCCTCTCCCATGCTTTTTTTCTAAAATAATTTTTGTCTAAATTTTCAAAAAAAGGTGGTACAGGGTGGAAATGGTAAAAATATATCCCCTCTACCACAAAACCTAATTTTCTCATATCATTTGAAATTGTAAGAGGATTGTGTACCATACTTATAACCCCTTCATCGTCAATATTTTTTAATTCAAATTTTTTTCTATTTATGAAACCTTTGAACAGATTTTTGTATTTTTTTTTCCAGCTTGGTTTTAGTACACTCAAATCATAGATTTCATCTAAAAACTTTATTGTATAATCATTAAATGTGACGATATCAAATAACCTGTTTCTCAGTGAAAATATCAATCTACCATTTTTTTTAAGTTTTTTCCTTTGGTTGCTTATAGTTTTTTCAAAATTTTTTGAATAAAAAAATGCGCCCATGCCTAAAATACAGTCTGAAGAATTATTTTTTGTTTTCTTTGGATTTTGAAAATCATCGTAATAAACTAAATTTTGTGGAAGTTTAAATTTGACTAGATTTTTCCTAGCTTCTTCAACCATGTTTTTCGCTTTATCATACCCAAAAATATTAAATCCTTTTTTCTTTATTTGAATAAGTGGCATCCCTGCCCCACAACCAGCATCAATTATTTTCTTAGGTTTGTATTTTTTCAATAAAGAAATAAATATTTCAAGTCTTTTTACATTAGCCGGATATCTAATATCTAATCTGAATTTTTTATATAATTCGGTATATCTATCAACAGAATACTCTTTGTTGAAAAACTTAAATGCATCTAATTTCATATTTATAATAATAAATTATTTTTAGATAAAATCTTATATATCTTTTTTGTTGATTTAATATCTAAATTGATTAATTTACTAATCTTATTTAAAGAATTAAATCCATCAGAATATTGTAAAAAATCCATAAATTTTTTAGTTTTTTTTCTTTTAGATTTTACTGACAAAGTAGGATAAAGACCTCTTTTTCCCATTTGTGGTTCACACAAAATTTTTGAAATCGGATAAGTATTATTTTGTATTATTTTAATTGAGTTTTTTGCCACATTATAGCCTCCTGTAAGACCTTTAAGTGTAACAACATCAAAATTATCTAATGAAGTATGATATTCGGGATATTCTGTATATTTAGATCTAAAAATAGATGTTATGCCAAGGTCAATACCCGGCGAGTTATACTGTCTCTCGTCGGAACCCCTATTTAAGAATGGATAAATTTTATAATTTCTAATATTCATTTTCTTATATGACAACAAAAGAGCTTCATCAGAAGGTGAATTCTCGTTTTTAGATAACATACAAGAATGTTTTCTTTCATCGCCAATGCACGAAAGATTATATCCACCTATAACATATCTCTTTAAATATTTTAAATTCCTACTTAAATATGCAATTGAACCTATTGTTTCTGGAATAAAAATAAATCTTAATGTTTTATTTAATTTCTTTTCAATAAAATAATTGATTAAACTCATTGAAACAATTGGTCCAGATAATTCATTATTAGCCATAGATGGGTGACAAATATAAGTGGATATCAAAATTTCCTTTCTAGATTTACCTTTAATAATTAATTCACCATAACTTAAACTTCCATTGTTGTTTAAATTAGAATTGATAACTACTTTAAAAGTGTCTTCATCAGAATATTTAATATTTATTTCCTTAAATTGATTGTAAGTTAAGCAAAAACCCCATCTTTTTTTGTAATAAGATGTTATATAGGGTATCGCGTCTGGTTGTTTCTTTAGATAAAACAGATTTTTTATTAGGTCTCTTTTTTTAATAATTCTATTTACTTTTATTGAATACCCAACGATATGGAGATTATTATTTTTAAAATCAATTATTTTTTTTCCATTTTTATCAACAATATATGCTTCTCTGATATTCCACTCTGGTGGAATAACCCAATCAAAAACTTTTTTCCCAGATTTTATTTTCTTTATTTTTAAATCTTTAAACTCTTTTTTAATAAATTTTAATGTTTTTAAAGTTCCTTTTCCTGTTATGCTTCTACATATTGGGAATAATATATTTTTTCCTAAATTGTAATACTTTTTAACAGTCATTATTTATCGATTTTCTAAAAATATTTTACAACTTAAAAAATTAAAAATAAATTTACTTATACTATTAGGTACTTTATTTTTATTTTTTGTAAAAATATTTTCAATTTTGTTTTTGTCAAATAATTCAAATATTTCTGAATTGTCTAAGATAGCTTCCCTATTTTTTTTTTTATTAATGTCATATATTTCATTTATAGGAGCATTAAATCCAACTTTTCTTCTGTTCCAAAGAATTTTGTGGTCTACAATACCATTCATACTATCTCGTAATATTTTTTTTGAATATCCAGAAGAAATAAGATATTTAGTTGGTACTTTTAACATATATTCAAAAATATCTTTATCTAAATATGGGCTTCTGTTTTCCATAGAATTACGCATGGATTGCAAATCCTCCTCAAAAAGTGAAATTGGTACAATTTCCTTGAATGTTTCATTAAACATTCTATTTCTTAATAGATCATTTGTATAATTTGTTTCGAAAAAATTTTCTGACCAATTATTTTTTAAAAATGAAGTAAATAAATTATTATTTAAATATATATGGGATCTAAAATTTTTATTTTTATGATAAAGTAAAGGTTTTTGTAAATAGGGATTTCTTACCCATGGTCTAATGTATTTTTTCCAATGTCTAACCTCATCTTTAAATTTTTTTATTTTTTTAGATTTGAGATGTTGAAAAAATAAATTAAAGTGATCATAATATCCTGTAAAAATTTCGTCGGCACCATATCCACTTAATACAACTTTAAACCCTTTATCTGACATAGTCTTTGTCAATTTCCCATATAAGTAATGACTGATAGTAAGTATGGGCAATTTTCTTTCAGAAATAATACTAGTGATGTCTTTTATAAAATTACTATTTTCTAATTCTATGTATTGGTGATTAATATTGAGATTATTTATTGTTCTATTAATAAATTTTTTTTCATCATAAGATTTATTTTTATTCAATATTGAAAATGCATAAACATCATATTTAAGTATTTTTCTTGCTATTGATATAAGGCTGTTTGAGTCTATGCCGCCGCTCAATGTAAAAGCTAGTTTGACGTCAGATCTTAATTTTTGTTTTAATGATTTAATCAATTTTTCCTTGATATTTTCAACCACTTCAGAATAACTTATATTTGATACTGGATTAAATTGTGGTTTCCAATATTGATAGACGTTAATTTTATTTTCTCTTAATATTAAATTATGTCCAGATGGTAGTTCTTTGATTTTATTATAAAATGTTTCATTTACTTTTTTTACTGATTTGTAGCCATTTATACAAAATCTTAAAATTGAATTTTTATTAATTTCTCTCGAATTTGGACAAAGTTTTAAAATAGGTGTTACCTCTGAACAAAATATAAAGTTATTTTTATTTTTATAATAGTATAAAGGCTTTTCTCCAAATCTGTCTCTGGATATTAGAATTTCACCACTAACCTTATTAATACATGCAAATGACCACATGCCATCTAGGTAATTAAAAACTTTTTTTCCCCAACAATGTATGGATTTAATTAAAACTTCTGTATCACCATGTGTTTGAAATCGGTATCCTTTTTTTTTTAATAAATCTCTTAATTCAATATAATTGTAAATTTCTCCATTAAAAATTAATGATAAATTTTGAAATTCATATGGTTGATTTGAGCTATTGCTAATGTCAATAATTGATAATCTTCTATGCCCGAAATATATTTGCTTATTAAATTTTTTATAAATCTTTGTTTCACCCCAGTTGGGACCTCTATGAGATATTAGATCTCTAGCAATATTAAATTTTTTTTTTGATATATTATCTTTTCCAATGTATCCAATAATTCCACACATTAAATTTTTTTTATATCCTTAATTTTTAAAAAACCTTTTTTTATTGATGCTTTGGTCTTTTTTCCTATGATTTTACTTTCTACACTTGAATAAACTCCTGTATTGGACCTTATATACAAAATATCTTTTGCTTTTATTTTTTTTGATTTTTTTAAATTTGAAATAATATAAATTTTACGCCTTAAAAATCTCAAATTTTTTTTTTCATTAGAAAGTATTATTTTTTTTTTTTCACCAAATACTTTATCTAAATAACGAATTTTTTTTACAAACAAACCTAGATTTTTAGGATTTAGAGATAATTTGTGATCTCTAAACTTTGAAAAATTATTATCTAGTGTAAAGTGTTTTTCAATAATTTCTGCTCCTGCGCACCTTGCGTATATTGATGCATCTAGCCCGTCAGTATGATCTGAGAAACCAATCGTTTGATTGGGAAATATTTTTTTTAAAAAGTTTATCGTGTTCAAATTGATATTATTTAATTCTGCAGGATATTCAGAAATACAATGCAAGATTGATAAATTTTTTTCAGAAAATGTGTTTTTCCATTTTTTTTTAATCACTTTTACAGCATCTTTAATTTCTGACAATTGAGAAGCGCCAGTTGAAATAATTAATTTTTTTTTAAAAGAAGCTACTTTTGATATTAATGGGTAAAAGTTTATATCTCCTGATGAAATTTTAAACTTTTTTTGAATTCTATTCAAAAATATTGCTGATGGAATATCTAATGGAGTAGAAAAAAATTCAATTTTTTTACTTTTCGAATAATCGGAAAGTTTCTCAAATTCTTGTTCTGTAAGTTCGAACGACTTATACATTTCATATTTTGAGTGTTTCTTATCTAAAAATAAATGAGACTTAAAAGTTTGAAATTTAATTGCATCTGCTCCTGCTTTGCTTGCTGCATTAATTAATTTAATCGCATTTTGAAAGTTTCCCTCATGATTATTCCCAGCCTCTGCAACAATAAAAGTTTTATCCATATATTTTATTGTTATTTTAAGATTTCTTTATCAAAAAGTTTTTTTTTTGATTTTTCAATTTTATATTTATTAATTATCAAATTTTTGTATCTACACCTTAAAAATAACTTATTACTTATATACTTAATAGAGCCAAATGTACCAGGAACTTTTTTATTTGTAAGAGATAGTTTTTGAAATCTGACCTTAATGTTTTTATTATTTAAACACCAAACATGAGGATAAGGGTCTTGTAATGCACGATTCAATCTGTGAATTTTAAATCCTGTAAAATTATTAAAATCAATTTTTCCATCCAAATCATTTCTTTGTTTCCAATATTTTGAATTAGATTTTTTTTGATTTAAAGGTTTTATTTTATTAATATTTAATAAAACATAATTTATCATATGGGAGAATTCTATATTTGCTTTTTTGTGAAGATCTTTAATTGTAAATTTTGACTTTAATAAATATTTTTTTTGAAGATAAATTGGTCCTGTATCTATACCTTTTTCAACTTTTAATATGGATAAACCAAAATATTTTTCATTATTAATTATTTGCCAGTTTAATGGTGATCCACCTCTGTATTGGGGAATTTTTCCAGCGTGAAGATTTAAGATAACTTTTGATTTTTTTAAGATTGATTTTTTAAAAATTTGAGAAAAACCAGCAACTATAAATATTGAACTTTTAAATTTTTTCAAAATATTTAGTATTTTTTTACTATTAATATTTTTACTTATTATGACATTTTTATTTATTTTTTTGGTCCTCTTTAAAAGAATTTTATTTTCTAATATTATTAAGGAAACTGTATGATTTTTATTTATCTTTTTTAATACTGAAAGTCCTCTTTGACCACTAAAAAATAGAATAATATTCAAGAGTATTTCTTTAAATTTATTACAGTTAATTTTAAAAACTTTTTTCTTTTCATAAGATTATTAATTATTGCTAATAATTTTTCTAGCAATTAAATTAGTTATTAATTTATATCCTTCGGGTGTATAATGTTCCTTTCTATTTTTATAAGAAAAATAAACATGTAGTTACTATAAATAGAATAAAAAAATTTAAAAATCTAAGCATTAAAAGTTTTTAAATGTCTCTCATATAATTCTTTATACCATTTAATATATTCTTTATAACCTTCTTCAATTTTCCAATTAGGCGTAAAATCTAAAATATCTCTAGCTTTTTCCATCGATAATGTGCCCCTTACAGGCATTAACTTCTCTCTTTCTTTATAATTAACTTTTATATCTGGGAAATATAATTTTAAAATTTCAAGTAATTCATTAACTGATCTTGAGGCGCCAAAAGTCATATTGAAGATATTATTTTTTGATTTTGGATTATCTATTATATGAGCCACACCCTCAACAAGGTCCTGAATATAAGTGAAATCTAGTTTCTCGTTTCCATCACCATTGATTATAATTTCTTTTTTTAATAGAGCATTTTCAATAAATATCTGCCCCACTCTTCTGCTAATACATCTTTCTCCATAAAGAGCTGATGGTCTAATAATTGTATACGGTAATCCAAAAACTTGATTGTAGGAAACTATAATTTTTTCAGCTGCATATTTGAGTGAACCATATATTCCAATAGGATCACACTTGGTTTCCTCATTAACCATTTCTTCTTTAAAATTTCCATAAACCAAACTACTTGAAAAAAAAATAAAGTGATCAAGCTTATTTTTATAACAATCCAATGAATTTTCCAATGTTCTTAAGCTATGATCATATGTTGAAAATGGGTCTTTATTAGATCTATTAGAATGCGAAATTGCAGCAAGATGCACCAAAACATCAGGTTGAGTATTTTCAATCACAGTAGATAAATTCTGGTAATCTCTTACATCAACAGCTTTGATATTTATTTTAGAATTAATAATTAATCTTAGTCTTTCATCTAAAATTGATAAAAGTAACTGTGGATTTTCTAGATTGTCAGAATTGGCAATCAAAGAAACAAAATTATTTACTTGAAAAGAATCTATTATTGTAACTTGTGCTCCTTGTTTCTCTAAAAACAAAGCTAAATTATGGCCAATAAAACCTCCTCCTCCGACTAAAGCAACTTTTTTATTTTTTATGTTTTTTAATTTAATCATTAATTTAATTTCTTTAAGATTTGATTTAGAGCAGATGTTATATACTTTATTTGTTTGATATCAATATGGGGTGCAATTGGAAAAGAAATTATTGCATCACTCAAATACTTTGAATTTTTAAAGGAAGTTTCTTTAATTTTGTATTTATTCTTGTAATATTTAAATAATGGTACAGGGCCTGGATAGTAGATACTAAAACCGATTGAATTTTTTTTTAACTTGCTGAGTATAAATTTTCGGTATTTATAATACTTATATTTTAAAACAATATTCAGCGCATAATAATTACAATACTTCTTCGTGTTGTTATTTCGTATTATGTAAAAATATTTGCTAAATTGTTTTAAGTATCTTAAATAGTTTTGAAAGTTTTTAAGTCTTATCTTTGTGAATTTATTAAATTTTTTTAATTGCTCGATACCTATTGCAGAAGATATTTCGTTCATTCGATAATTAATTCCTAAATGATCTACATCATATAGACCGGGTATTTTTCGTTGTTCAAAAGATCTTGAATAACCAAATGATTTTAACTTTATAATTTTTTTTGATATGGTGTTATTATTTGTAATTAGCATTCCACCTTCAATGGTAGTAATATGCTTTACTGGATAGAAAGAAAATACCCCCAAATCTCCTATTAGTCCCACATGTTTTTTTTTATATTTACTTCCTAAAGCTAAAGCACAATCTTCTATAACAAATAATTTATATTTTTTTTTTATCTTAATGATTTTTTCCATATCTGCTGGAATTCCCATATAATGAACTACAAGTATACCTTTAGTTTTTTTATTAATTTTATTTTCAATTTTGTCACAATCGATATTTCCATCACTTAATAATGAATCAACAAAAATCGGTTTTGCTCCTGTGATTTCTATAGCATGAGCTGATGCTACATGTGTTTGAGATGATACAATTACTTCATCACCTTTTTTTAATCCCATAGAAATACATGCTAAATGCAAACCTGCAGTGCACGATGATAATGATATTGCAAATTTCGATTTTGTATATTTTTTAAAAAGATTTTCAAACAATTTAGTTTTTGGTCCATGAACTAAAATTGATCCATTTAAAACTTTGTTAACTGTTCTTATTTCTTCTTTTTCAATTAGTGGTTTTCCAAATTGTATTTTCATTTAAAATTATTAAATTTTAGATTTTTATCCATTTTTAAAATTATTTCTGTAACTTGATATAGATCTTTTTTATATTTGTTGAGTAATTTATAATCTTTTTTTAAAATTAATTTTACATATTTTTTTAATACATTTGATTTATTAAAGTTATAAATATTTTTGCTTACTTTAATTTTTTTCTTTTGATAATCTCTAGAGAAAAAATAAATATTATTAATAAAATTATATTCAAATGAACCTTTTGTTCCATAAATACTTAATTTATGATGATGGGGTGTAACAGAAGAAAAATTAGATGTAATTTTTGCAGTAGTTTTATCCTCAAATTTAAATATGTTTGTGGAAATATCGAAGTGTTTAAAATTTGAACTTTTCGAACAAATATTATTTCCTAGCGAATATACTTTTTTTAATTTCATTTCTTTTAAAAATAAAATCAAATCAAGTATATGAATTGCTCCTCCTTGATTAACTGAATAAAAATTAATTTTTCCCCTCCAACCTTTATGTAGTTTTTGGATTCTTCCATAATTATATTCACCTTCAAAATGATAAATTTCTCCTAATTTTTTATTTTCGATATTTTTTTTTAAACTTTTAAATATTGGATTCTCTCTTAATACGAAATTTGAACTTATGAATATTTTATTTTTATTTATTAATTTTTTTATCTTTACAAATTCAGATATCGACTGGCACAAAGGCTTTTCTATAAAGATATTTACCTTTTTACTTGAAAGTTTTTTTATATGCTGAAAATGAAAATTATCATATGAGGCAATGACGGCTAAATCTGTACCCTCAATCTTTAAAAGATCATTAAAGTCATCAGAAAATTTACAATTTGATAATTTTTCATTATTTTTATATTTATTTTTTATTTTATTTAATTTTTTTTTATTAAAATCACAGATACCAGTTATTTTTACATCTTTTAAGGACAAAAGTGTATTTAAATGTTTTTCTCCTACTCCCAATCCGATTATCAAGCAATTTAATTTCATATATTAATATTTAATATTTTAATTATATTTTTTAAATTTTTTGATTTGTATCGCAATAAATAAAAAATCTTTTTTATCTTAATCAAATCCTTTTTTGTATCTATAGAAAGATTAATTTCAGATAAATTCATTTTGTTTAAATAATTTATAATTTTAAATTTATCATAATTTGAATAAAAATATTTAGTAACATGTTCTCGCTGAGATTTGTTCAGAAGTTTTGGGTTTACCGACAAGAATTTTTTTGTATTTATAATTTCAACGGATTGTCCTTTTGGAAATGATCTTGGAAAGATATTTGTGAAAACATCAAAGTTTTTATTTTTTGATTGTATTATCATATTGTCAATTATTTGATAATCTAACAATGGACTATCACCTGAAATACGAATAAATAACTTTATATTTTTATTTTTTAATAAAAATTTTCTAA
>MDTB01202138.1_pt1 | contig 10283 bp, 11 predicted proteins | sample 811161 | NCBI WGS metagenome assembly MDTB01 (sample SAMN05326650, study PRJNA326480) | marine metagenome | isolation source: seawater | place: Mediterranean Sea | collected 2009
CAACAACAAATGCAACAACAAATGCAACAACAAATGCAACAACAAATGCAACAACAAATGCAACAACAAATGCAACAACAAATGAGAGAACAAATGCAACAACAAATGAGAGAACAAATGCAACAACACAATGTGACTGAAAAAAATAATACAATTAGAAATCAAATGAATCTTCAAGCGGAACAACAAAAAGAAATGGATAATTTACAAAAACAAATAGAATTACAAAATCAATTACATTCAAAAAATAGACAAGAAGAACGACAAAATATAGATAGTATGGCAGCAAATCCAGATGTCCAAGTAAAAATGCAAAAACTTAAAGAATTACAAGAATTACAAAAACAAATACAGCAACAAAATAATATGAAAATGTAATTTATAATTTTAATTAATAAAAATATAAAATAAATAATAATATTATTATTTATTTTATTGTTGACTACATTGCACATTGCTACCCATTTTTTCATCTTCATCATAACAACTATTATTACTAAAACATTCATATTCTTCAATGTCAATCATTGATTCAAAATTTTGATTATCTATATCATCCATATTATATTTTTTTGTTGATAATATTTTCCATAATTTTTTTTTTTTCTCTGCATTTAATTCATTGTTATTTGGATATTTTATATTAATTTTTATAAATAAATCACCATTACCATTCAAATCTTTTCGAATCATACCTTTATTTCTTATTACTTTGATTTTGTCTGGTTCTATTATTGATTCACTTATTATATTTATATCATTTAAATCTAATCCCTTTATTATTTTTTTAAATCCACACAATGCCTCTGCTAAGTCTATATCTATTTCTGTAAATAAATTATAAGGGTCGCTAATATTTTTAATTGTAAATCCTCTTTTATAAATTTTGTGCTCTTTTTCTTTTATAAATACCACAAGATCAGAAGTGGTATTGTTTTTTAAATATGTATGACCTTCATTTTCAAATACAATATATTCTCCATCAATACTTCCTTTAGGAATATCAACTAATTTTGTTTTTTTTTTTATTTAAATATTTTTTTCCATTACATTTTCTACAAATTTTTTCTTTTTTTATTGTATTTCCTGAACCATTACAATTTGAACAAATAGATTCAGAAATTTGTATCATTGGACCCATTCTATGTTGTACTTTCATACGACCAGAACCATTACATATACTACAAGTATAACTTAAACCATCTGAAGAACCAGTTCCATTACATATATTACACATATTTTTAATTTCATATTTTATTTCTACCTGTTTCCCATTATAAATTTCTTCCATATCTAACTCTACTTGAACTTTAACAGGATCGGTTTGTTTTCTTTGTTTATTTCCAAATAAATTTGAAAATAAATCACCCATGCCGGAATTATCAAAATCATTCATATTATTTTCTAAACCTTCTTTGCCATATTTATCATATATTTTTTTCTTTTCAGGATCACTTAATACTTGAAATGCCTCGGATATTTTTTTAAAATTTTCTTCCGCAACTATTTTATTACTCTTATTTTTATCAGGATGCCATTTCATAGCTAATTTCCTATATGCTTTTTTTATTTCATTCTGAGATGAATTACTATTAATATTTAATATATCATAATAAGATTGATTCATATATAATAAATAATAAATATATTTTTTTTAAATATGTTTTTATTTAAAAAATATATTTTATATTATATATATATGTTAAATTTATATTTTATTTTATTAATATTTATATTAATAAAAAAATATAGTAAATACGCTAATATTAGTTTTTTAATAAAACTATATACTAACATTTTTTATATAAATAAAATAAAATCTGAGAAAAAAAATATATCAGAAAAAATTTTAAAAGATATGACAAAAAATGATCCAACAGATATTATTATAAAAAAATTACCTTATACTAATTATGATTCTAATAAATTAGTAACCATATTAGATCAATGGTCTAATAAAGAAAGAACAAAATACAAAAACAAAATGTCTGGCACATTATATAATTATGATACTATTTTACTTGAAAATCTAGGTTTTGTATTTAAAAAATATGCTTATTCCAATCCATTACACCCTGATATTTATCCTAGTTTGAGAAAAATGGAATCTGAAATTATATCAATGTCATGTGATATATTTCATTTAAATAATGAAGAAGGTTGTGGAGTGTTAACAACTGGTGGTACAGAAAGTATTATTTTAGCAATAAAAGCATACCGAGATTTATGGTATAAAAAAACTTGGTTCACTTCTTTTAGAAAACCAAACATTGTTGTACCTAAATCAATACATGCAGCTTTTGACAAAGCTTGTAAAATAATGAATATTGAAATTAGATACGCAAAATTAAATATGATTACATATGCAGTTGATATTGATGATGTGAAAAACTATATTGATGACAATACAATTATGATAGGTGCATCTGCTCCATGTTACCCTTATGGTATAATTGATCCTATAGAACAATTATCAGAATTAGCTATAAAAAAAAATATAGGGTTTCATGTAGATTCTTGTTTAGGTGGATTTATATTAGGTCTTAATAATTCTAAAAAATATATTGATGTAAAATTTGATTTTATTCTAAAAGGTGTTACAAGTCTTTCTGCAGATACACATAAATATGGATATACACCAAAAGGTAGTTCTATATTGTTATATAGAAATAATAATATAAAAAAATATCAATATAGCCTTTGTATTGATTGGACTGGTGGAATATATGCTACACCAACATTATTAGGAAGTAGACCAGGATATACAATCGCATGTACATGGTTTACATTATTATATCATGGGAAAAAAAAATATATAGAACACTCTGATAAAATAATTAGTAAATGTAATGAATTATATATAAATATTTCTAAAATTGAAGAATTGCAAATATTAGGATATCCACAATTAAATGTTATATCTTTTAAAAATAATAAAAATAAATTAAGTACAAACAAATTTATGCATATAATAGAATTAATTCAAAAAGAAAATTGGTGTTTAAATGTATTACAAAACCCTATTGCAGTACATATTTGTATAACACTTGATAATATTGATAATTGTAATAATTTATATATAAAGTTAATAGAATTAATAAAAAAAATAAAAGATATTCCTGAAAAAAATATTCATTCAAATTTATCAAGTATATATGGCATGTCTAGTTCTATATCAGGTGAACATATAGAAGATATTGCAATTTCTTTTTTAGATTCATTAACATATATATAATATAAAAAATATAATATTATATATATATATATATATATATATGTTATTAGGTAAAGATCTAAGAAATACTTTGTTATATGCAGCAATTATACATATGACTCTTCCTTACTATACTAGAACAATAAAAAGTGATAAAGATGATTCTAAAATTCAAAAAGATACCCTTGAACTAATAAATAAACATTTAAATGATCCTCTACCAGGTCTTGTTTATACAATTTTTATTGTTTTAATTTCAACTATTATAGGTGGTACTCTGCATATAATTTAAAAATAATATATAAAGATTAATTTTTAATAATTTTTATATATAATAATGTCTGAAAACACATATTCCGATAATTGGCCACCAAGTGAAGAAGAAATAAAAACGATTGCATCAAGTGCATTAAACAAAAGCGAAAATAAACTTGTTAAGGTATTAGTGTACTGGGATAATCCAAAATTAATGATTCTTGATCCATTTCATTTTGCAGATACACAATATATAAATAGGGCATATGAATGTAAAGGAAGAACTGTAGAAGTTGTAATAGGAAAAGAAGATTAATTTATCCATTTAAATATGATTTAATAATATTTATTAAAATATCTCTGTTAAATCTATATACTTATTTATTTTTGCCATTTTTATATTATTCTCTTTATTTAATATATTAATCAATCTATGTTCATTCGGTTTATTCCATTTTATTTTTAAATAATAAGGATCTATTATATCCGTTGTCTTAAAATATTCTCTAATTAATTCACTTTTTTTAATATATTCATCACTAATCAGGTGTTTATTCTTTATATTTTTTTTTATATTTCTTATACTACCATATTTATTTATATAATTAAAAGCTTTATTGTATCCTATACCTTTTATACTTGGGCAATAATCACATTTTAGTAAAATGCATAAATCTATAAATCTATTTATAGATTCTTCATAAGAACATTTTTTACATAATATTTTCAATATTTCATTTAATTTAATTTCAATAACTTTTTTTTTTGATGATAAATTTCTTAATAATATTGGTGAACCAAATGTCAATATGTCCATATCTTCTGATGCAACTCCATCAACAATACCAGATCGGGCAAGTGCAGCACATTGTGAATCTGCTTCACCTGGAGCTTTAATCCAAGGAATCCCCATTACTGTTAATAAATTTAAACATTCATTTATTTCATAATCTTTTAATGTTACTGTACGTTTCAAATATTTAATATAATTCTCATCATCTTTTGTAATATTACTTATTTTTTCTCTCGCATTTTCTTTTATTTTATGTCTATTACTCAAAGTATTATTCTTCATATTAGGTGGAATACCATCCCATACATAAATTGGTAAAATACCATTTCTTAGATAAAAAATTGTTTTATTTAAAATAATATGTATATGGCCATTTTTTTTTCCATTAATATCTTTAAAAGTATTTTCATTTTTTCCTGATATGGCTATTAAAAATTGATATAAAATCAAATATGCATCTACTGCTATTTTATAGCCCTTATATTCTTTTATATCTTTTAATTTAATTGAATCTGGACATTTTTGTTGTAATAATTTGAATAAATTTTTAATACCCATTTTATAAAACTTATTTTATAAATATAATTAATATTAAATTTATAATCTTTATATGTTTATTTTGATGAATATAAATTATATACGGTTATCGCTAATATTATAAATATAACAAAAAATTGAGTAAATATTATAAATTCATAATTTTTTATAACTTCTTTTTTTGTTGTTATTTCTAAATTATGAGAATTTGATAATTCTGATATTTTATTATCACACGAAGATACTAACATTTTAGCCTCATCTTCATCTTCATTCACAGTAGTTGTTTCAGTTAATTTTTTTGTCATATCACTTGCACCTTTCATTATTTTATCCGCTGCATCTGCTACAACTAAAGCAGCATTCATAACTAAATTCCCCTGAGGAGCAGGAGTATTTGTTACTTGAGGAGTACTATTAGAATTAGTAGTGCTAGTAGTGAAATGTTCGAATTTTTCCCTACTAGCATAATTTGCGGGTATATTCTTGAATGATTTGTACATATTGTATATTATATATTTATATAATTATTATTATAATAATATATATATTTTTCATAAATCTATATATTTATTTACAATAAATCTATAATCCTTTATTAAAATATAATTTATTTATCTTTTTATTATTCTCATCAAAAATATTTTTATATTTATTTTCTAATTCTTCTACATTTAATGAATCATATTGTGGAAATAAACCCAGTGAGGGAGGTATAGCTATCATGCACATTGTACCACTAATAATAACATTAGTTATCATACCTAATCTAGGATTTTTAATAATTATTGGATATATCCTTTCTGCATATTTAATTATTAATGGTACACCTATCATAATAGGGATATTCCATATAAAACGTGCCATACAACATTTCATTAAAGCATTCTGTGCTGCTAATTTTGATTTACCTACAATATTATTATTTTCATCAAATACTTGTATCCCATCAGATAACTCTTTTTGACGCACTAAAACTAAATTTGTACATCCCGCAACTACACAGGCCATAAATGGTAATCCTATTCTAAATGAAGACTGTAATGATTTGGGCATTTTTGTTGATTTATTAGAAATTATTGTTGCACCTAGCGCTAAACTTACTGACGTAATAACTGCACCAATATATCCTTTTATAAATGTAGATGAATCTTCTGTATCAGTAATATTACGATTTGCATAATTACAACATGCATTATAACTTTGATTAATAAAATGCATCGCTATTGTACGTTGAGGACTAATTATTGTTGATTTTGCTATCATTAATGGAATAATCATAAATTGTGATAATCCAAAAAATGAAAAACGAAATATTGGAAAAATTGGTTTATTTGTATCTGGATGTAATATACTTTCTTTAATATTTCTAGCATCCCATAACATTTTATTAAAATCATGTGGATTATTTCTTTTCATTTCCATATATTGTTTATCATTTAATAAAGTACCATTCCTAAACTTATTCAATATAAATATTGAATTATTTAATTTTTTTTTTGACGTAAATAAAGTTAGTGGATTTGTTAATTTATAAAAATATTTTATTCTTCCTAATAATTTTGATTGATCATATAATGATGTATTAAAATTAAATTTTGGTAAATCTGACATTAATACTACTATTATAATTATATACTTATATAAAAATTTTTATTTTATTTTATAACTTATTTAAACAAAATATTTAATAATATACATATATAATTTAATTATTTATGTATATTAATAATAATATTATTAAATTACCACCTGAAATTGAAAAAGGAAATATTGAATATAAACGAAAAATTCATAATATAAGCAAAGAAAGATTATTTCAATTAACTTCACAACTAAAATGGAGATTAACTGAAGGTTTTGATATATATGGATATTACTGTGCGACATATATTATTGGTATTGAAGATGATGGAAATATTAGTGGTATGAAAAAAAAAGATAACATGGAAACAATAAAAAATATTAAATTAATGGTGACCTCTTTAAATTCATATATTAATAATATATGTAATATTAAACATAAAAAAGGTTATATAACAGAAATTGATATACGTAAAAATATATCAAATTATATTAATTTCAATGATTATAAATTATGTCTTTTTGGTCAAACATTATCTGGTAAATCTACATTATTAAGTATTTTATTAAATAATATAAAAGATAATGGTAAAGGATATGCCAGAAATAAAATTTTAAAACATATACATGAATATGAAAATGGTAAAACAACTTGTTTATCAGAACATTTACTATATATTAATAAAAATAAATTTGTTAATGATTTTGAATTTAAAGAATCAAAAAATGACATTATCAAATTATGTAATAAAATTATTTCAATTATTGATATTCCTGGTGATAAAAAATATTTTAAAACAACAATATCGGGTATACTATCACATGTGCCATCATTCGCACTTTTGTTAATTTCTGTAGATGAAATTAAAAATAATAAATTAAATAATGATATAATAAATAATATTAACATTTTAATTGAATTAAAAATAAAATTTGCTATTGTTATTAACAAAATAGATATGGAAAATAATTTTAATAATATAATTAAACAATTTCAATTTAATTTAAATAAAAAAATTAAATTAAACACTAATTTAATTTCTAATATTTGTAAATATAATTATAATATTATTAATATTATCCCTATATCATGTATCGAAAAATATAATTTTAGTTTATTAGAAAACTTTTTAATTAATTTTAATAAAACAAAAAAAATAACTGATAATAATAACACTGAATTTATGATTAATAATGTTCATAATTTACCTGATATTGGTACAATAGTATCAGGAACATTATTAAATGGAACCATATTAACTAATAATATATTAAAAATAGGACCTATTAATAACTATTTTTATGATATTAAAATAATGTCTATTCATAGAAAACAAATACCATTTGAAAGATTAAATATGTATCAATCAGCATCTATGTTTATTAAAATTTTAAACAAAAATAAAAATAATGATAATATTATTCATATTAAAAAAAATATGATGATTGTCAGTAATTCACTTACATCTAATATTTTTAATTCATTTATTTTTATAACTAATAATAAAAAAATTAATACATTTATCAAATATAATTCATTATTAATTTTTTTTAATAATAATAAGGAACCGATTATTATACAATCTGTTATTAAAAATGATGATGATTATATTCTCAATATAAAATTAAGTAATAAAAATAAATATTGTTACATTATTAATAATAATGATGCTATTATTAAAAATAATAACAAAATAATAATTGGTAAAATTTTTAAATATATTTAATTACTTAAATAATTATATATTATTATTATTAATGAAAAGGAAAAATATTTCAAAAAAAAATAATTCTAAGTCTAAAAAATCAAAAAAAAATATAAAAAAAAAAGATAATAAAAAAGACAAATATCATATTCATCAATGTATAAATACTTTAAAAAGACGTTTTTTAAAGTATTTAGACAATAGATATAATGATATTGATAATAATAATGAATTAGATATCATATCTTATAAAAAAATTTCAAGAATACCTAAAAATAATCTTTATATATTTAATTTATCTAATGGAAAAAAAATGGGTTGTGAATGCACTACACTCATAAAATGGTATTCTACAATGATCGAAAATGATAATGATTATGATATTAATTTAAAAAATATATTTACAAATGAAGAATTAACTATTCAAGAATTAAAAAATATATTTAAATTAGGATTAAATTTTATTAATTCTAATATTTTTTATAAAAAATATTATATGAATAATATTTATGAAAAAGAATATGATATATTTAATGATGCATTAAATGTTCTTGATCGTTATATTTATGAATATGAAAATCCTATAAATTATTATGAAATTATTCTTAGTAAACTTGAATATCATTATACCAGATTACATCAATACAGAACTAGACTAAATAATATGATTAATCAAAATATAATTAAAAATAGGTGTTTATGTATACATTGTTTAGAATATATTAATCAAGACAATGATTTATTAAATAATAATGATTCAATGGACTCGCTTTTAACAAGAATAGCATATAGAATTAATTGTATTTTTAGTTTAGAAAATGAAATTAATGAAGATTATCCAGAACAAAATTATAATCCATTAATATATGATAAATGGGTACATGAAAACATAAATAACAATACTTTAAATAACACAACTATACGCATATAATTAATTATTATTTATTCTAGAATAAATAATAATTTTATTTAATCCGGTAATGAACTAAATGATCTACTATCCAATGATTCTATATAACTTTCTGCTTCTTCATCACTTAAATCATCTGAACAACTATCATAATTATAACCTTCTAAATTATATAAACTAAGTAAATCATTATTCACCAATGCTTTTGTTATATTTAATAGTTTTTGTGATAATGATTTGGGATTTTTACACTTTAAAATAATTAATTTATCCACACCTAAATAACTTATTTTAATACAACTTGATATTATGTCTGCCTTCCATGATATTACATCTGTATAATTTAATCTCCATAAAAAATATTTATAATCATCTAATATTAATATTTTATCATGCATTAAAACAAAAATTAATTTTTTTATATTTTTTTTTATTTTAATTCCTGTTCCTGGATCTATATATATTTTTTTTACTTTCTCATGGGTATAATATTTAGGATCTTTATTATAATTTATTTTGTTACTCGATATATTATTTCCCATTATATATTTAATTTATATAATATTTATGACATTTATAATATTTAAATATTATAAATATATTATTTTATTATATTAATATATATATATATATGATTATTGAAAATAATTATTATAATAATTTAACTTACATTAATAGTGCTTATCAAAATGTATTTCAATCATCTATTATTGATGATTTAAAATTAGCAAATTACTATATATTAAATATGAAAAAAAAAGATTATATTAAAGTTACTAGAAATGTATTTTACAAATTAGGATTTTATTTATATTTTTCAAATACAAGAAATAGAAATGTTTATAGATCTAATCTTTTTTGTAACGGAAATTGGTATTTTTTAATTAATCATAAACAATATCTTTTTTCAAATAATACTAATTTACAACCTAAATTATATGTTGAAATAGAATTATTAGACAAAAATAACTGTACACCTAATATATCACAATTAAATTATAATGATAGTATCATTAATTATTATAATGATATAGTTTCATATAATAAACAACTTAAATTAAATAAAAAAAATATTGAATTAGATGACTATGAAGATGATTTAGATGATAGAAGTAGTGATTTAGATGATAAAGAAGATGAACTTTATGAAAGAGAACGTAAATTAAAAGAAAAAGAAAAAAAACTTAGAAATATAAGAAGAAAAAGTAAAAAAAGTAGAAAAAGTAGAAAAAGTAGAAAAAGTAGAAAAAGTAGAAAAAGTAGAAAAAGTAGAAAAAGTAGAAA
>MDTB01143628.1_pt1 | contig 10282 bp, 8 predicted proteins | sample 811161 | NCBI WGS metagenome assembly MDTB01 (sample SAMN05326650, study PRJNA326480) | marine metagenome | isolation source: seawater | place: Mediterranean Sea | collected 2009
ACAAAAAAGAACCAACAATTAAAAATAATATAAGTTTCCATAAAGAAGAATTAAATACTGATGAAGAGCTTCAAAAGAATCCTGAAATAAGAAAAAATATTAGAAATAAATATAATTCTCCTTCTTTGGATATTTTAGATAATGTAAAAAGCAGCAATCATAAAAAAAAGAATCAATCAAATATAGAAGAAAGATCTGACTTATTAGAAAAAGTTTTTGCAGACTTTAACATACAGATAAGTGTTGTTAATGTTAAGATAGGGCCTGTTGTAACCCTTTATGAGATACTTCCGGCAGCGGGAATAAAAATAAATACAATAATTAATCTAGCGGACGACATATCTCGCAGCATGGGTGTTGGTGCGGTACGAATAGCTCAAATTTTTGGAACTCAGTACCTCGGGGTTGAAGTACCAAATGATCAAAGAGAAAGTGTTACAATAAAAGAGCTACTCAGCGACCAAAATTTCAAAAGTACAACTCATAAAATTCCTATATGCATAGGTAAGGATATCTCGGGCAATATTGAAGTAATTGATTTAAGTAAAACACCACACCTTCTGGTTGCAGGAACTACTGGATCTGGAAAATCAGTTTTTATTAATACTCTACTCACAAGTATACTTTATAAATTTTCGCCTGAAGAACTGAGGTTAATACTCATTGATCCCAAAATGCTTGAACTTAGCGTTTATAATGACATTGCTCATTTATTAACGCCCGTTGTCACTGAGCCTAAAAAGGCAATCATTGCGTTGAAGTGGGTATGCAAGGAAATGGAACGAAGATACTCACTCATGAATGAAGAAGGCTCTAGAAATTTAGAGGGATTCAACCAAAAAACATCGGAAAAATTACCATATATTGTTGTTTTTATTGATGAAATGGCAGATCTAATGATGACCGCTGGTAAAGAAGTTGAACACTATGTCCAAAGACTTGCGCAAATGGCTAGAGCGTGTGGCATTCATTTAGTAATGGCAACACAACGACCCAGTGTTGATATCATAACTGGTAGTATCAAAGCCAACTTTCCTTCAAGAGTAAGTTTTCAGGTGGCTAGTAAATACGATAGTAGAACGGTTTTAGGTGAAATTGGAGCAGAACAATTACTTGGTAATGGAGATATGTTAATGACAAAAAACGGGGCAAGCCTTATTAGATATCAGTCTGCATTTATTTCTGATAATGAAGTGAATAAATTAATTTCAGAAATTAAAAGAAGTCAAAAAGTTCAGTATTTACAAGAATTAGATGAAATCATACAAAATAATAATGAAAATTTTGACCAACTTAACGAAGAGGACGAAGAGTTAATTTCAAAATCTATTGATCTAATCAAATCATCAAATAAAGCATCAACAAGCTATTTACAAAGGAATTTTCAGATCGGATATAATAAAGCGGCGAGGATAATGGAGGCACTAGAACAGAGGGGCATTGTATCGCCGCCGAACCATACTGGTAAAAGAACTATTTTAATTAATAACTAATCTAATTATCTTCTTATTAGACTGAAACTTGATATTTATTCCTATGTATTCAGAAATATAATTTTTTAAGTTTGTAAGATGACTATCAAGTTTATTAATTGATAAATCTTTATCTTTGGGCCAAATTAATCTGTATAAAATTTCTTTTTCAATTCCATCTTTATATAAAACCAAATTATATAAAATAATTGAGTGAATATTTTTTAAATATAAAAATTTTTGAGCGTAAATAATTTTATTTTGAAAAGGAAAATAGTCAGCATTATAAAAATTAATTTGAAATTTGTTTAACAAGTTTGAAAATTCTTTATTTAAATCATTTATATTGATTGGTGTATCAAAATTTTTAAATTCCTTTCCATAAGCAAAGATAATTTTATCATTATTTTGATTTATCATTATTTTAAGAAAACTGTATGGGGTATCATGAAATGAGAAACTAATTGAATTTTTAATCAGTAAATTTTCAATAGTTTCTGATATTAATTTATTTTCACAATTGATTATAATCATCAATCAAAAATATATTCCTTTACTGGGCTTAATTTAAAATATTTATCGTGAATGCTTTTAAAAGAACAATCATTTAAAAATATACTTAAATTAATTTCATCTGATTTTATCGAGATTCTTTTATAAAATTTATGACTTTTACTTTTCTCTAAGTTTATAAAGTATCCATCAATAGTCATATTTTCAGAGTTATTGGGATAATCTCTTGTCAGCTGATAAATTGTCTTAAACAAATTATGAAATCGGTATTCATAATTTTTTAAATTTCTATCTTTGTTATTAACGATGATAAGGTCTTTATTATCAAAAAAAATTGTATAAAGATTAAAATTTAGATATTCATATCGAATTTTTTTCTCTTTTAATAAAAAGAAACCTTGTTGAATGTCACCAGTTGGATAGACTTCTTCAAATTTACAAAACAACTCTTTGGAAAAAATATTTGAATAAAAAAAAATAAAAAAAATTATTAAAAAAAATTTTTTTACAAAATCATTAATTTTATTCAAATAATATTGATCCGACCCTTATTAGGTCAGACCCCTCAATCAGTGCTTGTTGGTAGTCCTTACTCATACCCATACTCATTTTCAAATCTTTGTTAATAGAGTCTCTTAATATTTTCATTTTTTTAAAATAAAATAATGAATTATTATCATTAGGGGGGATACACATGAGTCCTATAACATTTAAATTGTTTTTTTGACAAATTCGATATAATTCATCTAAATCTTCTATCGCAACACCGTTTTTTTGTGTCTCATTCCCTATATTTACTTGTATATAAAATTCTTTTGTTCTAATTCTTGTGTCATCCTTTTTGATATTTTTTAAAATCTCAAATACAATTTTTGGTCTGTCAATGGATTGAATTACATCAAAAAGTTTTAAGGCATCTTGAACCTTATTTGTTTGTAAATTTCCTATCAGATGTAAAGATATGTTGAAAATGTTGATTAAATCTAAATATTTTTTTTTTGCCTCTTGGACACGATTTTCTCCAAATAATTGGAAATTATTTTTAATTAATAGTTTAATGTCTTCAATTGATTGATTCTTTGTAACAATTAATAATTTTGAATTTTGATTATATTCTTGGATTGAACTTTTTACTTTATCGATATTATTAAAATTTACTGTCAATATCTCGTATAGTCATAATTGCTTGCAATTTTAGCAAGTTCTCTATCAATTATCTTCATCTCTTTATTGGAAATATCGATGTTTGCTACTGAATTGATAATGGGATTGAGACTTACAAATTCTTTTATAACGTCATAATTCAAATTAAAATTAATTCCTGACTGAGATAAATGTGTAAGCACTGAGGCGTAAGCATCTATAGGTTCGTTTTCAAAATCTTCTAATTTAACTATAATCCCATTAAAAGAGCGTATAACCGCCTCGCCGTGCCAACTATCTAAATTCACATTCCAAGACTTTCTATTTATTTCAATTTTATTGTTTTCATTTATAGAATAAATCTCAGGTAAGTTATCTAAATTAAGCAAATAATTCTGCGCAAAAGTTAAATTTGAATTATTTGACTTAATATTGCGATATAAATCATAAGGATTTTGTACAATATAGATAAATCCATTTGTAAAACACGGGTGTGAAAATCTTTTTAGATTTTGACTATTTTCAAAAAAGGCCATTTGATTATTTAAAAATATTTTACTGCTAGGAGTTTTGAAAGAAATAATCAATTGATATAAATAAGAATTCTGAGATAAATTATTTAAATCAATATTAATGTTATTTAAATACTGACTTAAGTTTTTCAAAATAATGTTTTCATAAGAGTCATAAATAAAATCATTATTATGGCCTGTTTCATTTTTAAAATAATATTCTAAGAATCTAGAAATATGTTTTGAATGATTGGGCTCAAATGAATTAATCCAAGTAATATTTTTTGGAAAAAATCTTTCTGTATCTAAATCTTCTAAAATTGTATCAAGGTTTTCGTTAATGATATTAAGAAAGTTTAAATCGGTTTTTTTTAACATCTTATGGATTTCTTTAAATAAATTTTCGTAATCTTTATTTTCTAAATAATTATCAAAATATCTTTTTTGAAAATTTGCTTTAAACTTTTCTATATAACTCATTATTTTTATGTATACTTGATTTTATGAATTTAAATACTCAAATTAAATACATTTTAGATCTAATCAATAATAAAAAATTATACGATGCAAAAATAGCATCTAGCAAACTATATAAAGAATTCCCAGAGAATTTTGACATAGGAAAAATCTATTCCTTCACATTATGCGCAACCAAAAATTATGAAGAAGGCTTAAGCGTATTAAAAAAGTTATATAATAAATGGCCTAATGATTATGATATTTTAAATAATCTTGGACGTTGTTATAGTGAAAGAGAAAATTTTCAAGAAGCAGAAAAATGCTTATTAAAAGCGATTGAGATAAACCCTAACGGCGATACATCATTTTCAAATTTAGGACTATTCTATTTAAAAGTAAAAAAATATCAAAATTCATTAAAATCTTTTGAAAAACACATTGAATTGAAAGGTGGTTTAAAAAATGTAAATACAACAGAAATCCAAATTGCCTATCTTGATAGCTTGATGGCCTCAGATAAAAAAGAGGAGGCAATGAAAGTATTAGAGGAATGGTTGATGAATAATTTCAATCCTATTGTCTATTTTTACTTATTAAATATGAATCCCTCTTATGGAAAAGAAGAAGAGCATGAAAAAGTTTTAAAATTTTGCAAAGAGAAAAAATATTTGAGTCAAATGGATCAAAAACAAAATCTTTCAGCTGTATACTTTGCACTAGCTAGATTTCATGAAAAAAAAAATAAATCAATTGCTGAAAATTATTATTTAGAGGCAAATAGAATGATTTCAACATCACAACGTTATAATTTAGTAGAAAATCAAAAAAAAATTAAAAACATAATAAAGAATTATAAATTTATTCAATCTTTACAAAACATAGACCCCAATAAAGGAAGGGGCCTGATCTTTGTGTTAGGACTTCCAAGGTCTGGAACCACTCTTATTGAGTCGATCTTTGCAAATAGTAAAAATGTTATATCAGCTGGTGAGCTATTATCTGTACAACATCTTTTTTTTCGTTTCGCTGATGATGATCTTTCTGATCTGAATGTGTTAGAAGAAATAGGCGATGAATATCTAAGGCGTGTTGCTTATATTAAAGAAAATAATCAATTTATAATTGATAAGTTACCTGGGAATTATTTATATATTGGAATTATCCAAAAATGTTTACCAGCAGCAAAGTTTATTCTTACCAAAAGAGATTTTTGGGATATCGGCGTATCGCAATTCAGGCAGTTTTATATAAACGGAGTGCCTTATTCTACAAAATTTTTTAATATTGCAATTATTAGCGCAAACTTTGAATTTATATCCAACTTTTGGAAAGAGCAGGAAAATTTGAACAAGTCAATTCTGGAGGTGAGTTACGATGAAATTGTTAACTCTGAGGATGAGATGGCGAATAAAATGTATAAATTTGTTGGAATCTCAGATAGCTACGATAGTGAAACAAGAAGTGAATTCTTTTCTCGAACTGCAAGCCGGTTTGAAGTCCAGGGCAAGGTACAAAAAAAGTCAAGAAATGAGATTTTTATTGGGTATAAAAACCAGTTTTTAGAAGACTATAATTCTCAAAGAGAATACTGGTCAAATCAAGATATATAAAGAGTTTAATGTTGCAAAACTGCAACAAATATACTCAAATACCCTTTTATAACATCTTTTTTAAACCAGATTTAATGAAAAATGATAAATTCCTTATCAGTTTATTAATAAACTAAACAATTAATCTTAGAAAGGATTAAAAATGAAAAAACTACTATTAATGGTATCTGCTCTTTCAGCTGGATTATTCTCAGTTGCTCAAGCAGATGTAACAGTGTCCGGAAGCGGTGGTATTGGTCTTGCTTCTGGTCAAGGTTCATACAGCACAGCAGTTGGCGGTGCAGGCATTGACTTCGGACTATCATCAGACTTAGGTAACGGTGTAACTGTTTCTACAAGCGGTTCAATCACTGTTGACTCTGACGATAATGACGCAAACTTAGCTGGTGCTGGTGGTTTCCACACATTTACAATTGCAACTGGCGGTTCATCTGTAAAAATCGGTCAAGATATCGATGTTGCTGGTGACGGTGTTGGTGAATTAGGTTCTGTTGGTTCAGACCTTAACGACTTAGGTGGCTATGGAACTGGTTCTGTAGGCGCTGGTTTTGCTGACGAAGACGGTTTTGGTTTCGGCTTTACAACTGCTCTTGGTGCTGCAACTGTAACTGCATCTTATGTATTAGATAACTCTGGTCCAACTAACAGCTCAGCTTCTAACCTAACTACAACAGCTTCTGGTATCCAGGCTTCTATGCCAATGGGTGCAATGACTATAACAGCTGGTATGGGTCAAGATGATACTGCAGGTATAGTTGGTGGAACACACACAGGTCTAGAACTATCTATGGCTCTTGGTGGTGGTACACTTACAGCTGGTACTTTCTCAACTGACTTAAACTCTACTGGTGTTGATAAAAGAGGTTACGGTGCAAAATTTGCAACAACTCTTGGTGGTGCATCAGTTAGCGTTGGTTACAGATACAGAGATGATACTACAAATAACAGAAATTCAACTGTAACATCTGCTTCTGTTTCTCAGTCAATCGGTGCAGGCGCATCTGTATTTGTTGATGCTGTAAACTACTCTGGTTATACAACAGCTTCATCAGACACAGGTACTAACATCGCAGTTGGTACAACTTTTACATTCTAATTTAATTAGAATTTACTTTTTAACCAAGGGCTATAATCCTTATAGCCCTTGGTTTTTTTTTGGTATATAAATAATTTCATGAAAAAACCCTCAGGATTATTACTTATACTTTTCTTTTCTATAATTGCTTCATGCTCTATGGAGCGCGATATTGAAAAAAATCTTTCTAAACTTGATGAATTATATGGCCCCTGTGATAACCCTCAACGAAGTTTGACGAAACAACAATACAAAATCTGTAAAGACAAAGAAAGGGCGAATGTGGGGGATCCACTTAACGCTGAAACTATAACTGAAAAAGTCTTAAATGCATTGCCTTCCAACGTTGGTGGAGGACAAGGTGGCGTACAAAGCTCTACCAATAACCAATTATGGCAAGCCTCTCTAAAAACCATTAATCAATATCCTATAAAGATAGCCGACTTTAATGGTGGATTTATTGAAACAGAATGGATTGTAGATGAAATAAAACAACAAAGATGTATAGTTAAAATTCAAATCAAATCTCGTGAATTGGTCTCAAATGGCATTGATGCTAACTTCGTCTGTCAAAATAAAATAGATGATCAATGGGTTAATGATAAAAATGACTATACCGAAGAGTCAAAGCAATTAATCTTAGCCATTCTAAAAAATTCAAACACAATTAATTAATTTTTTTGGGAAAAAATAAAAAATATATACTCGAAATGTTTCCTTACCCATCAGGAAATATTCATATGGGGCATGTTAGAAATTATGTTATAGGAGATATTACTGCAAGATATCATAAATTAAAAGGGGACGAGGTTATTCACCCGATGGGTTGGGATGCTTTTGGACTTCCTGCTGAAAACGCAGCAATCCAATTTAAAACTCACCCTAAAGATTGGACGTTATCAAATATCCAAAATATGAAAGAACAATTACAAAAGCTTGATCTAGATTTAGATTGGGATCGAGAATTTGCAACTTGTAATGAGAACTACTATAGGTATCAACAAGAACTCTTTATTGACCTTTATCATGCTGGGCTCGCATATAAAAAAGATGCATTAGTTAATTGGGACCCCGTAGATCAAACAGTCTTGGCTAATGAACAAGTAATTGATGGAAAAGGCTGGAGAACAGGGGCAACTGTAGAAAAAAAAACTTTATCTCAATGGTTTTTTAAAATCACACACTATGCGGAAGAACTTCTTTCTGATCTAGATAATTTAACTTTATGGCCAGAAAAAGTGAAAGTCATGCAAAAAAATTGGATTGGAAAATCAATTGGTGCCGAAATAAATTTCAAAGTTAATGAGGTCAATAAGAAGATTAAAATATTTACTACTAGACCTGATACAATTTATGGTGCGTCTTTTATAGCTGTATCTATTAATCATAAAATTGTAACCGATTTAGTTGAAGGGTCAGAAGTTCAAAAAATAAAAGATCAATTTAATAATCTTGAAAATGAAAAAGACAAAATAGGCATCCCTCTTGGTGTTAATTGTATTAATCCTGTCACTAATGAACGCCTGCCTTTATACATCGCTAACTTTGTCCTAGATAACTATGGAGAAGGGGCGATATTTGGTTGTCCGGCGCACGATGAAAGAGATTTTGAATTTGCAAAAAAATATCAACTCCCAATTAAAAAAGTTGTTGAGTGTGATGATGATCAATTACCTTATGCTGGCGATGGAATAATTATGAACTCTCCCCTTTTAAATGGGCTTACAAAAGACAAGGCGATATCTAAAATTATTGAATTTCTTGAAAAAAATAATATTGGCAATAAATCAATTAATTATAAAATTAGAGATTGGGGGGTCTCGAGACAAAGATATTGGGGTTGTCCAATTCCTGTAATTTACTATGAAAACGGCAATTACAGAGTTTTGGATAAAGACGAACTTCCTGTAATTCTACCCTATAATGTTTCACTAGAAGGTAAAGGTAATGCCCTTCTCAATAACGAAGAATGGAGAAAAATAACCTGCCCTAAAACAAAAAAAATTGCATTCAGAGAAACGGATACATTAGATACGTTTGTTGACTCCTCATGGTATTACATACGGTTTTTAAATAATCATTTAGATAAACCTTTTAATGCTGAGGACGTAAAAAAATATCTACCCGTTGACAAATATATCGGTGGTATTGAACATGCTATTCTTCATTTACTTTATTCACGTTTTTTTATGAAAGCTTTAAGAGATATATATAAACTTGATATAGGAGAGCCATTTAAGCAGTTATTCACGCAAGGGATGATCACTCACAAATCTTATAGAACAAAAGAAAATGAATGGGTTATGCCTAAGGATGTAGCATTAGTTGATGGAAAATTAGTCCATCAAAAAACCAAAGAAACAATCATAGAAGGACCTACAGAAAAAATGTCTAAGTCAAAAAAAAATGTGATTGAGCCCAGCGAAATCCTAGATAATTATGGAATTGACGCTACAAGAATTTTTATGATATCAGACTCACCTCCTGATAGAGAATTAGAATGGACGGATGAAGGAATACAAAGTTCTAAAAATTTAACAAATCGAATTGAGCGTTACTTTTTACAAGACAAAACACAAATATCTGAGGATATAAAAAAATCAGTAGAAAAATTTGTATTTGAAATGGAAATAAATATTTCAAAATTTAATTTGAATAAATGTATAGCGAATATTTATACTCTCTTAAATTTCTTAGAAAAAAATAAAACTTATATCGGTAATCATTACCTAGGTAAAAAAATACTTATATGCCTTTTCCCAATTATACCAAGATTATCTTCATACCTTATAAAAAAATTATTTAATACTGAAATATTAGATCTTTTTTGGCCAGATGTTGATCAAAATTTAATTATCGACGATAATATTAATTTACCAATACAAATTAAAGGTAAATTAATTTCGACGATCAATACAAAAAAAGGATACAATGAAAATAACTTATTAAATGAAATATTAAAAATTGAAAAAGTTAAGAAAAAAATTGATGGAAAGAAAATTGCAAAAGTAATAAATGTTCAAGATAAAATTATCAATATTATTACTAATTAGTTTTATTACATTTTCATGTACTAATAATCAAGAATATCAATTTAATGAGAAGTACTCACTTAAACATATAAGTGGAGAATATGATGGCTTACTTTTAAAAAATTATTTAATGAATTCTTTAAAAAGACTAAACATGTATGATCCAAATTCCACTTTACAGATACAAGCATCTATCAATCATAGTACTAATTTATTCATCACAAATATAGATAATACATCTGATAGAGAAAAAATTAATTCAACACTATCTATTCACATCATTAATACACAGCTGAAATGTACTATATTTAGTGAAGATACAAATGTATCTCAGTTTTTTATTTATGCATCTGGAGATAAGTTTTTAAGCAATCAAAGAGCTGGTAGAAAAATTAGAGAAAGAAATATAGAAGCATTAGTAGAGAAATTTATGAATAAAATGAGACGCATTCAAAATAAATGCAAT
>MDTB01180610.1_pt1 | contig 10282 bp, 6 predicted proteins | sample 811161 | NCBI WGS metagenome assembly MDTB01 (sample SAMN05326650, study PRJNA326480) | marine metagenome | isolation source: seawater | place: Mediterranean Sea | collected 2009
CCCTGAGGGATGCCACGATCTATAAGACCAATCAAATATGGGGTGGTTGGTTGGCAGCTCTCTCGTCTCTGCTCTGGAAGAAACCGCTCTTGGTTAGATGTGGCTACGAACCAAACAAGAATAATATGCATGCTGAAATCTCTGGTGTTCGTCAACGACTGACCTACGTCCTATCCTCTTTCGCTTATAGGCGTGCAGCTCATACCATAGGAACGACTTCAGAAATTATTCAATACATCACTGATCGGTTTTATGTTGATAAAGAGACGACTTCAGTCATCCGAAATTGGGTCGACTCCAGTATCTTCAAACCTCCTCATCATCGTACCCGAAAGATAACTGACAAAGTGCTTTTCGTAGGGCGACTGTCGAAAGAAAAAAACTTGTCACTTCTAATCCAAGCATTATCAAATAAGAACATCGGACTCACGATTGTGGGATCGGGGCCGGAAAGGGATCAGATAGAAATGATGGCAGCTGAACACGCTGTTCCGATCGAGTTCCTCCCCCAGATTTCAAACACTCTTATGCCGCAGTATTACCAAAAATATGCGGTATATATTCTGTGCTCAGAATTCGAAGGAAGCCCTAAAACGCTTCTTGAAGCAATGTCATGTGGCTGCGCCGTCATTGGTACTGATTCGCCAGGAATTACATCCGTGATAGAACATAACCGCACCGGACTAATCGTACCTAACTCTCCCCCTGACCTTTTCAACGCGATCGAGTATCTGCTTTGCAAGCCTACTGAACGCCAACGCCTTGGTTTGGCCGCAAGAGAATTTATAGTTGAGAGGCACTCTCTCGACGACGCTGTTAAGGCCGAATGGTCCATTTATCAGAAACTTGCCCTATGAGCCCATCTGTTTTTTTTGACGACAAGAAGCATAGGCTAATTTATCTCCGATCCTCAGCCACTAGAGAGTTTTGGGATCAACACTGGCACGATTACGGCAATAGCCCCGCCGAGTTATCTCCATTATTGACGAGGCTAAAAAGACTTTTTCCTCTACGAGACTTCGTCTTCAGTACCACAGCAAAATATCTTTCACCGGGGCATGCGGTTCTTGACGGAGGCTGCGGACAGGGCGAACACGTGAGGCGCTTATCAGCAGCCGGATATCAGGCTTCCGGTGTGGATTTCGCCCGAAACACTGTTACTGAAGTTACTCGGCGTTATCCTAATCTTGATGTCACAGTGGGCGATGTCAGAGCCCTTCCCTATCCAGATTGTTCATTTGACGGTTACTGGAGCTTGGGAGTCATTGAACACTTCTGGAATGGTTATGATGATATTGCTTCTGAGGCATACCGCGTCCTTAAGCCAGGCGGTTATCTTTTTTTGACATTTCCCACAATGTCCCCACTCCGAAAAATAAAACGATTGATGCGGTGTTATCCAGTTTGGGCTCCGCGCGAGGAGCCAGACGATTTCTACCAATTCGCTCTCGACTCAGGCAAGGTGACGGATGTTTTTCAAGGCCTTGGTTTTTCTTTAATAACAAAAACAGGCGTTGATGGAGCAAAAGGTATTCGCGATGAAGTGCTGGCGCCGCTGTTGCCGAATACCAGCTCCACAGCTGCCTCAATCTGGTCACGTGGCCTTAATTTGCTGCTGGATACTGCTACGCGAAGATGGGCCGGTCACCTTGCGCTTCTTGTGTTTAGGCGAACCTAGGGCAACTTGTTGATCAACGTCTAAAATTGCGACCATACGATACTCTAGGGGTAAATCTTAGATCCAACGCGCTATTAATCTAGCCGAATCTTATGAACAGGCAGGGCTTTTCAGCAACTCCTGATAAAAGGACTCGTGTAACCGGGCGACTTTGACATGATGAAAGTTTGCGAGTGCAACAGTCCGGGCACGTCGACCCATCTCTTTCGCATGATGGGGATTATCCAGAACCCACATGATCTTTTCTGCTATCAAATTATCCGCGCCCGGCTGAACAACGAAACCCGTTTCTCCATCCTTGATAAATCTACTAACATCACCAACATCAGTAGAGATCACTGGCAAGCCCGTCGCCATTGCCTCCCAAACTGCAGTTGGTGATGCCTCCGACCACGACGCACATACATAGACGGTGGCCTCGCGTAGATTTGCAGCTACATTGGCGGGCATAAAAATCTGGACAGTCTGATCTAGGCGGAAGTTCTGGATCAAGTGCTGGATCTGACTCATATACTCTTCTTGGCCTGTCAATCTTGCACCCAAAACTTGCGCGCGAACCGCCCTATGAGTCTTTACCCTGTTGATTGCAGAAATAAATACCTCGACCCCTTTTACCCTCCCTATGTTTCCTACTGTAAGAACTAGCGGAGGTTTGTCGCCGTCTCTTAGGTCTTCTGTCGGAACCGCTGGCGCGATACGCGGTGAAAACTCACTACAATCGATTGGTGACTGAATGACAACAGTATTCGGTTGTGAAGCTTTTGGAAAGTAGTATTTCTGGACACACTTTCCAGCGCAGATGAATCCAATGGGTATATGCTTGAGCAACTGAAAAGTTTTCCGAATGGGCCACGGCGTCTGCGTATCGTTCAGATGCCAAATCACTGGAATACGGCAAATTCTGGCGGCCAAAACGGCTTTGATTTGCCATGCGCCTCCTCCGGCGTGAATCAAATCCGGATCGACACTTCGAAATAGCCTTCCCAACTCGTTCACCTCTATAACAAAGTTGGCGAGATACCGTATTAACTGCCGGACCTGCCTACTCGGCCGAGTCAGTTTAGCCGTGTAGTTTGAGATACCTGAAACCTTTAAAAGACCCTGAAACTTATCCGAATCCGCGCGAGGCACCACCACTATGACATCGATGTCACTAGACCTTAAAGCCTTGCTGGTACGTAAGATATCCATTTGAGGACCTCCAACCCGACCCTCTTCCACCACCTTTACCACGGTAAGTTTCTTGCTATCGTTGTTTATTTGGATCCTTGTCACTGTGTGCTGGTTTGGCGCTTGACCATCGTCAATGCAGACCGCCCTCCATAGATCCTCTCTCATCTATTCCCATGGTTTCATCCTGTGCTGAGAGCATTTTCTTCAGTGAGCCGATTAACGTTTAGTCGTATAAGTGAAGAATCCTCATCACTTATACGTCACTCTTTTGTCTGTGGTCCCGAGGACATCCTCAGAGTGCCAGGTAAGCACGGATTGATCGAGAAACCACGCGTCTCAACGATGGCAAATATCTCCCACGGAGAAGCGTCTATTTCAATGCCTCACCACCAGCCCATCAGATCGAATAACTCCAGTACATTCTCCCATCGCGTAAGGACTGGTCTGTGCGCTGTCCTGGTAGAAGGAAACTGCAGGTGGTCTAGCTTAAATTGTTCGATATCCTCTTTGTCCTTTCTGAGACAGTCGTTTTCCAAGGGCGGTCCATCGAAGGTAATCTGATCCTCAATTTTCCCGTGGAACACGATACCTGTTAGGATCAAGTTGACTCTAATCAACTTGTATTCCCCGTTGGACCTTAAACAGTTAGAAAAAAGTACCGGCAACACATGCATCGTTTCGACATTCGAATTGCCCCTAAACTTGATGCCCCTTTTACTAGAAATTAGCTGCCCTGTGGAATTCGTGTCGCCCCTTAATTCTAGGAAATCCTCCTTGAGCACCACATATTCTGTTCTAGGGTCAAAGGATGGATCAGACATAACTCTCACAGCGTCCATCGCATCGTCAACCTCTCGCCGTTCTGTTGGGGCGTATTGGCCAACATTTGCCTGCGAAAATTCTGTTACGTAAAGTCCGCCTGATTCATGAACATCAGAACTACTAATGTCTAATGGTTTATCCGAAAACAGTCTTCTAACACCCAACATTGGGTACAAGTGCGTTTTCGGCTGAGTAAACAAGTTTATATTGGTAAATGAAAGATCATCGTTAGACAGGAATAGGCTTCGAAAAAAATACAAGTAAAACGCGGTTGTTAGGTGATTATTTTCCTCGAGAGTTGGCAGCCCTTTCCACCAATAACTAATTAGTGCTACCGACTGTCCGTATTTTCCAAAAAAACTCTCCGGATGATTATTATTCTGGAGGAAGTTAACGTGTTTCTTGCTAAGCGGACCCTTTAGTCCCGCCTCTTTAGCGACAGCACTATCTCGTGTTCCGATGAGAAAACTTATGGATCCATCGAATTGCACTCCAGATCCCAGAAGTCCGTCGACCAGTCTCGTTTGAGTAAAGCTGTCGTCAAGTTTCGAAACCTCACGATCTAACGTTACGGCTTTACCGACGACAAAAACTCCTAAAACGAGCACTCCTACCCCTTTGATAGCAGTTTGAGGAAATCCTGCTCGCCTTGCCGCGATAAACTGCTCCGCATTGGACACAGCAAGCACAAAAAATACTGGCAATATTACTCCGTCAAGAATCGATAAATTTGGAAGTTGATTAAAGTTCAGAGAAGTTGATAGGTAAATTCCGCCCAAGATGCATAGTCCTATCTGAACCATAACCATCACTATTGCGAAAGTATTCCGCTTCGCGAGGCCACCCCAAAGTAACAAAGCTATTCCACACAAATAAAACAATATGTTCTGGTTTGCCTGAAACATAAATGGCGCGGTCTTCAATCTTTTTGCACTGTGGAACAGATCATCGTTAAAAACATCACGTGCGAGCGTCTCTTTGAGGACAAGCGGATACTCAAGAATTCCAACGAAATATAGACATGCGGTCCCGACCAGTATCCAAAAAATCTCCAAGTATCTTGTTTTGATCTGAAACGTGTAATAAATACCTATTACCAGCCCGATCGGTCCGAAGTAGATAAAAAAGTAGAGCGGGTCGCCTAAAAGAGCTAAGGAACCCAAAGCGAGCAATATAATTACTCGCCACAAGGCTTTTTCCACCTTAAACACGACTACTAGCGCAAAGATCGCCAAAACGAACGAGAAGTTTTGAGGCGGCATCAACTCGAAATAATTAAAAGTACTTGTTGGAAGCAGGTATATCTTCGTCTGCGGAGCAATCTTGAAGTACGCGTTGATGCAAAGAAGAAGCGAGGCAGAAGCAAAAAGATTGCTAGAAATAAAGGTCTTCGACAAAACCCAGATTGCTACAGAGAACAACAGAAAAATCAGGCCAACACTAACCTTATGGGAAAGTGCCGGATCCTCTATACAGATGGCAAATAGCCAAAGGGGGTTGAAAAATGGGTTCACCGGGTAGCTGACCCCGAAGAGGCCTTGGACTGGACTCATCACCGTACCAACAATATCGCCCGAGCTAGTTAGGCCGTTGTAGTTTTGTCGAGCCCAGAAAAGCCAGTCGAACCAATCCAAGCGGTCTGGATCTGCCCCTGCTGCAATTTCCCAGGTGAGTATCGGGATAATTACAACGAGCATCACCGCAACAACCCACGGACTGCGGTCGATTCTTTCGATCCACTTCTCGAACATGCCTACCATCCTTTATCGTTTGAATTGAAATCTATGGCTGCCTGAGTTCAATTCAGCATCTCCATCCGAGGTCGAGCCCAGCGCGAAGGTTATCTCTCCTAAGGAACCGCTATTGATGCCCTTTAAAGAGGCATTCCTGCGAGAATCTTCAACTTTTTGAAAGGGAAAAAATCTTGTGATCAGCTCCGAAGAGTCCAAGACCATTGAATAAGAATAAATCAGTACAACCATCATATCTTGAAGGAAAAGTGAGCATACCTGGCAAAAACCATTTCGGACTTAACCAATCTTTGCGATATGAGAATAACTTACTCGCGGTTGCCTTTTCTTTCTTGTGATCTAGATGCCAAAGAGAAGCGACAAGTTCTGCTTGGCTTGGGCACCCCTCGGCAACCGTAGCGAAGAACATGCGATCCCCAACTAAAATTGAGTAATACACCGGCCCATCGATTTCGCAAATATGCTCTCGGCAGCCATTTGCCCTATCAATTCTATAAATCGCGTTCGTCGAGAACTCGGAGTCCGTAGCGTAATAGATGAACCGCTTTGTAAATATTGGACTCACACATCGCCAACTTTCATCACCACCACCCACTAGCTCAATTGAACAAAAATTGTCTTTTGAACAAAAAATCTGTGACTCATCAGGTTTATCCCCAGTCATACACCATATCTCATTGCTGAAAGGATCACATTGAATCCGATGGATATGTCTAACCTCGCCAGGAGAAAAAGAATGTGCAATCTTTAGCGACGGATTTTTCTGCTTAAGGTTCGCCTCAAAGATTCTCACAGGACCCCGCTCAGCATTACCAATATACTCACCGAAAAAAATTTTTCCGTCAGAGTAACAAATGCCCTGCCTGAGGATCCGGAATGGACGATCGGTCGGTATCAAGTTGAATTGCTGATCATCAATGATTCCCATCATCCTATCGAACGTAACAAAATACCGGTTTCCCTCAAGTGGAACGACATTAAAGTAGATTAATCGAAATAGGCGCCTGCCAACCCCGATTTTCGATATCCACTCGCGCCAGAAGGGCAGAGGTATCCTCCCGATACGCCTCATTGATCCCCCAAGCTTTTTTGCCACGAACAAATCAGCCCCACGAGAGAGGACGTAGCCGCCGGGCTCAATTAACTCCAGAACAAAACCCCGCCACTCAGGCACTTCGTCAACACGCCAGGTTGAATCACTTATCTGCTGCAACCTGTTTACCTGGCAAATCCTGTTTACTGCACAAATATGAACCGATTACGAGGGAGTCCATTTGCGTCCTCAGAAAACAATCGACTGCCTCAGAGGGCGCACAAACAATCGGCTCGTTTTCATTAAAACTTGTGTTTAGGAGTACGGGAATGCCTGTCTTATCGTAAAACGCCGAGATCAGCTTGTGAAAAAGTAGATTGCTTTCGCGTGTGACTGTTTGGAGTCTCCCAGTATCATCAACGTGATTCACTGCGCATAGTCGCTCTCGCCAGTTTTTTTGGATCTTATGTACGTGGAGCATGAACGGTGACGGCGAACTTCCTACAAACACTTCATCTTGCATCTCGGCTAATACCGCCGGCGCAAACGGACGAAATGCTTCCCGATGCTTAATTCGCGCATTTAACGCATCTTTCATGTGTGTGAGACCGGGATGAGCTAGGATTGAGCGGTTGCCTAGAGCCCTTGGGCCCCATTCCGCTCGGCCGCGAAACCATCCTAGGATTTCGCCAGAAGCCAGTCTTTGAGCCGCCTTCTCGACCATTTGGTTATCGTCTAGTTTTCTATAAGCTAGTTGACGCGACTGCAGTTCTGAAACAATCGCCTCGTCCGAATACTCTGGGCCAAGATAACTGCCCGTCATTTCCCAACGCTGTCCCTCAGTAAGCAATTTATTACTGACATACAATGCGGCCCCCAATGCGAGTCCATCATCGCCAGCGGCCGGCTGAATACATGAATGCGAAAAACCCGTCCTATCCGAGATTAAACCATTCGCGACGCTGTTTAGCGTACAGCCACCTGCCATTGCGACACGATCTTGCCCCGTCCGGACATGAAGTAACTGAAGAAGATGAAGGTAAACTTCTTCGAATCGGTGCTGCAGAGACCGTGCAAGATCTTTATCGCGCTTCGTAATCTCGTCTCCCGCTACACGAGACGGTCCGAGCAGGTGGACCAACTTATCCGAGTAGTGCCTCGATAACTCTACGCTACCGTCTAGATTGATGTTCATACCATCATCGGATCCAAAAGGAAGAATGTACTCGCTGTTAAGTGTGAACCCCCGACTATGGATTGACACCATTTCCTTAAGTAGCTGGGAATAGTTGTCATCGCCAAGTGGGGCAAGGCCCATAACTTTCCCTTCGTCACCGTACTGACCGTAGCCGATAAACTCGCAGATCGTCGAATACAGCGTGCCCAATGAATTTGGCACAAAAATTCTACGAATCACGTGAATATCAGGGCCCTCACACTTGGCAAACATGCAGCTCACGAAATCACCAGACCCATCAATACTTATTCCCGCGCATTGATCCCAGGGTGAAATAAAATACGCTGACGCTATATGGGCCAAATGATGCTCAACATAACGTACGTCAAATTTTAGATGTTTGATATCAACCTGACACTCGGCACCAATTATCTGTTTGACGTGATTAAGCGCATTTCGCGAGTTTTTTATCTTTAGGAGGTTAAGTAACTTCTTAGGATTTCTCGACGCATAAAGAATCTTTCTAGTTCTGTTTGCTTGCGGAGAACGCCCGATTGCTACGTGGTCAAGATCCTTGAATCTCAGGCCCACGGTTTCCAAACAATACTCTATCGCTCTTCTTGGAAAGCCCGCATAGTATTTTTTGCGGTTCAACCTCTCTTCCGCAATCGCTGACACCGGAACTCCGTCGACAATCAGAGCTGCTGACGCGCCCGGATGATAAGCATTGATTCCAAGAATAGTGCTCACATTTATCCCATAGAACTTGTTAGAACCTTGAGCCAATTCCTTGGTACATTAGAGCTCGACCTGAGTGCCCGCCAAAAGCAACGTCTTCGAATCAACCGTTCTGGAAGATGGGCACCAGGCTACGCAGATCCGCCTTGAATTCTGACAAACCCTACAGTGCAGTCTTTCTGGTTCTGGCATCGAGTCCTTTGAATTCGAAGTCAAAGGACTTGCATTCCTGAAGTGATCCCATTGTGGTTACAAACTCTAAAAGTTTTGATGTTCGCTCCAAGCTCTAGGGTCGGCAAGTGCTTCAGGAAACCCTCTAACCAATTCCGCAACAATTGAAGCAACTGCTATTTCCTCAGTGAACTTAGTGAGAATATCCTTCAACTCTGCGACTCCATTAACCCCTACGACAAAATAATCCAAGCAATTGGTCCCGATTACTGACGATAGAGCAAATTCAACTGGATTGATACTATGGCTTTTAAGGGTCTGATGGTAGATCTTATGAAAAGCCGCCAACTCAGAGTTCGCTCCCTCACGCAAGGGGTTCGGGGACGCGAGGAGGCCCTGCAAGAATATAGATCGAGCATATCGCTTTCCAGAAATCATTTTAACATTCTTAAATCGCCGATCTAAAAGGTTAAATGGGAATTGAACAGCGAGCTCTAACTCACAGCCCATCACTCTTTCGACCTCCACTGGATCATAAACCGAAATACCGACATGGTTAATGTCGCCAAGATCGAAAAGCGCTTTAAAAAATTCGGCATCCTCAAGCAATAGCTTGTAGTCAGATGGGTCATGTAGGAACAGCGTGTCAATATTCGTGTTGAGCCTCTTCCTTGACCCATCGATGTTCTGACTTATTCTCGTGCGATGGTCTACAAAACCTCTTAATCCAGGAATTTTGGTTAGAGCGACGAAGTCACGTTCTAAGCCATTGGCTTTGACAAAATCACCAAGTAACGCCTCGGAACCATACCCTGGGGCAGTATCGAAGCGCTTGATCCCATTTTCCCAAGCGCATTCCAAAACTTTGAAAACATCAGCCTTTGATGGTTTGCCATGCTGATTAGTGATCCCATAAGCCATACCAAACTGGGCCGTCCCCAGCACGATTTTGTCTGGATCAACGCCCTTGTCTGCGGTTAATGAGATTTGATAAACCTCTTGACTTCATTTACGACACGATCCACCTGCTCGTCATCCATCGAAGGGTAAAGAGGGATTGATATCGCTTGATCATAAAATCGTTCCGCGTTGGGAAAATCGCCCCGGCGATAGCCAAATTTATCCCTATAAAACTTTAGTAGATGAACCGGGATATAGTGGACCATCGGGAGGATTCCATTGTCTTGTAAATGCGTGAATAAGCCATACCGATCAAATCGCTTGTTTTCGTTTACTTGCAATATATACAGATGAAAATTGCTGTCTGCTGCAGGATCCTCAAATGGGAGTGCTAACTCGTCAAAGCTCCGAAACTCGTCGTTATAGTGCTCAACAATCTGCCGCCGTCTTGCCTTAAACCCATTGAGCTTCTTTAATTGGGATAAGCCCAAGGCTGACTGAAAGTCCGTTAACCGGTAGTTGAAACCTAGTTCTTCCATCTCGTAAAACCAAGATCCGACTCTCGCTTCTTCACTGAAAAGATCCTCGCGTCTGACAATTCCGTGTTGGCGAAGTGCGACTAAACGCTCATAAAGATTCGAATCATTTCCTAAAATAGCGCCTCCCTCCCCTGTCGTGATGTGCTTAACCGGATGAAAGCTGAACGTGCATAGATCGGCGTGAGCCCCGTCTCCACAAGAGTAGCGCTCTTCATTATAAAGATACGTTGATCCTAACGAATGTGAACCGTCTTCGATTACCTTCAGCGCATGCTTGTCAGCAATCTTTCTGATTTCAGG
>MDTB01204649.1_pt1 | contig 10281 bp, 19 predicted proteins | sample 811161 | NCBI WGS metagenome assembly MDTB01 (sample SAMN05326650, study PRJNA326480) | marine metagenome | isolation source: seawater | place: Mediterranean Sea | collected 2009
GCTTGGACAATATCATGTGGGATTATACCTACAGAACGACACAAGGAAGAATGGTGATCAATGGATACTGGTAGACACCAAGTGTTTCTATCACATAGGAGAGAAATAATATGAAAGATTTTCTATTCTTTGTAGTTGCAATGGCAAAAGAACTATACCAAGACAGCATACCTTGGATTGGAGCGATTGCGATAACTTTGATAATGGTATGGATTTTGAGCATGGCGATATGATGAAGTGGTTCGTGGCATTGTTTGTTCTAGCGATAGTGGATACCGCAACGGCAGGACATAGTTCCAAGGGCCATCATTGGTGTGGAGATAACATAGACAATCCACCCAAACACGGTGTCCTAAAGAAGAATTTCAGAGGTCCTATTGTGTGGGAGCAGGGATATCCAAGCGGAGAGATATGGAAGCCTAGATGCGAGAAGGATGAATACGAAGAAAAATGGGGACCCAAAACCGTGGAGACCTACAGAACAAAGAACGGCGATATTGTGAGAGGCATTTGGTTCATGGCCTGTTGTGCCTATGACGACGGCAAGAAATACCCGCATTGGAGTTGGTGGAGAGAACAATAGAATTTATGATTTCATATAACTTAACAAAGGAGGTCACTATATGAAAAAAGCGATAATAGGAACGGTTGTAGGACTATTGATATCAATATCTACAGCCAAAGCAGAAGTGAAATATGATTACAAGAATCCAGAGCATACTATCGACAAAAATTGTATGGCTTATTTTGGATGGGCCAGAGAAGTATTTCATGCAGGTGGAAATATGGAGAGTTATAAAGCCTTCACAGACTGGCAGAATACTCTTATTTTGAAATATGCTTATTCGAAACAATTGAACACTCATGTAGATGTTTATAAAACTCTGATCAAACAGAAAGTGAATAATGATAACTTTGAGTGGAAACCTGCTCTTCAGGAATGTATTGAAAGGTCTATGTAAGTGTTAGAGTTCATAGTGTTCGCCACGATATTCACCTTGATAGTGCTATTGACTGGCGGACCTTCCAATTGGGTATAAAGATGGTATTACCAAGTAGGCACCAACAGACCCAGAGCGAAGCGACTTCGCGTCAGCAAAAAATTTCAGAGACCCTTAAATTCCTACGGAATTTGCGTGATAGCATTTTTGACATCGTGGCCTACCCTACTTGCCTTGTAATACCTTATGGATACCTACCTGCTCACTCGCAGTTGAAGGTCTATCCACACTTCGCTAGATCGCTCGTGCAACCTTTGAGCCACACCATTCCTACGGTGGATCCAACCATATGCGATTATGGAGAAAGTTGTAATGAATATCCTATACTAGATAAAGGTAAACGAAGATGACTAATGCTATGAGAACTGACACCCTTAACACGGCACAGAATGGACATCTGATCAACCTTGCTATGTATAGCGACAGAATGGAATCGTATGCCCTGACCTTGAGGTCTGCTAGGTGCTTCTTTATGGCTGTCTTGGCTGGCGGATCTGAGTGCTTTAGTTCTGGCATGACACTATTTAACAAGGCTGTCGTACGGTGTGTAGAAAAGGTGGAGCATTTTTACTATGTGCCCCATCCTAAGGATTTTTTGGTAAAAAACTTTACTTCGATCCTAAAAAATGGGTCGCAAATGCCTAACGGCATCTCCAGGGTGGGGAGCAGGATCGGTCTGCCCAACAATATGCCCTACGGAGTATATTGCCAAACATTACCAAACCTTACCAACCAAATTGATGGTGGCTACGCTTCCTCGGCACACTCACACCGGTTTACCAATCCTTACCAAATAATAGACACACTTATTCAGATGGTAAGGTCATTACCAATCTTTACCAAACTCAACCAATTGACTTTATGTGGTTCTGTGCTATAATGAATTATATTAAAAAACAAGGGAGGTTCTATTGAAGAAATACATTAAAATTGAGCAGGGTTCTTATCGCAACAAGGACCAGTCTGGCAGGGTGTTTCCCATCGTGAAAGACTATCAGAAATTCGCTGGCAAACCGGGTGGATTCGTCACGGTGGATGTCACTGAATTGGACGGCTATGAGGGCCTGGACAAGGTGCGGATCAATGTGGGTGCGATCACGGACATAACCATAGTGAACGAGCAGACTTTTGTCAAGTTCAAAGACGAGACCAACAAGGAAGATCCCATGGGATTGGCCACCAAGGATGAGTCGGAAGAAGACGCCATCAATCGTATAGAAAGCAGGTTTGAAATACTGAACGAGATGACTGAAGCAGTTGCCACTCGTAAGGTTAGGGCGATGATAGTAAGTGGCCCTCCGGGTATTGGTAAATCATATGGGGTTGAAACTACCCTAGAGAAGTTCAGTACCTTCGATGATATTGCTGGATCTAAACGAAAGTTCGAGGTTGTTAAAGGTGCAATGAGTCCGGTAGGTCTATATAAGAAGTTATATGAGCACGCCGACCCAGGCCATGTTATATGCTTTGATGACTGTGATGCTATATTGTACGATGACCTTGCGTTGAACTTGCTCAAGGCCGCATTGGACACAGGTCGTAAGCGAACCCTACATTGGAACACAGAATCCTCAGCATTACGGAACGAAGGTGTGCCCAATTCATTTGAGTTCTCAGGCGGTGTTGTGTTCATTACCAATGTGAAGTTTGACAATGTGAAGTCTAAGAAACTGAGAGATCACCTGGAGGCATTACAATCCAGATGTCATTACCTGGATCTGACTATCGATAGTATGCGGGATCGTATGCTAAGGATCAAGCAGATATGTGGTGCTGGTATGCTGGACAAGTACAATATGCCCGCGGATGAACAGGCGGATCTGGTGCAGTTCATATTCGACAACAAGGCGAACCTTAGAGAGATATCATTGAGGATGGTATTGAAGATAGCGGACCTTTGGAAGATGGCTCCTGATAGGTACAAGGAGTTGGCGGCCCAGACCTGTATGAGATCTGGCATGAGTGTAACACTCCCCAAGGCTACGTAAACAGAATTCGGCGACCTCCCTTGCCGGATGTTGAGGCCCCTATGCTGTTATGGTGTAAGGGCCTCTTCTCATGAGCATGGTCTACACAATCAAGAATGGCAGGCACCATGGTCGGTAATGAAATCAAAAAGAAAATTTTCTGATGGCGGTCGCATAGCATTTTTTATTTGGTAATTTTTTTTCAATTTGGCAACGGCCCATGGTGGCAGAAAGACCGGGGTGATGATAAAATACCCCCATATTAAAAAAAATGCACAGCAGTTGTAATACCTGCTATACCCAGAACCTTAAATACCCATATGCTACGTGTACTAGGATGGATAGTCAAACCGCTGTTCCTTGCAACGACACTACCCATATGTGTCGTGATAGCCATAATGGACAGCAACAACGGACGTGGGTTCAGGAACAACCTACGTGAGATAATGGGAGAGAGCAAACCCAAATAAATACACACATTATGAAAACAACACTATTTTTAGTATCATTGTTTGTTCTAGCAGTATCTTGCTCAACACCAGCGGAAGCAGGACACTCGAGAGGCAACGGAACCTGCCTAGATGACGCCACACACTATCAGAACATGATAGTCAACGGCAAACGTTCGGATGCACCACTATATCAGCAGTCATTGGAGATGCGTGACAAGGCAGTGGCGGAAAAGACACAGGGCAACATAGACAAGTGCGAGGAACTGTTCGAGGAAGCACTCAGGATGATACGTAAGCCATATCCCACAGAGTAGTGTACTACAGAGTCATTGTCATAGGCTACGATGACGTGTTGCACGAGCACTATCTGGAGTTGGACACCGAGTCAGCGGACATACTGCGTGATTCACTGGAAGAACGCTATCCCGTGGTGGGGGTCCTGCCCATCAGCAAAAAACAACACCGCCAGGGTGTTTCTCAGATCTAAAAAATTTGCACAGCAGAAAATCGAGGTGCTGTACACCCGGTCACCCGTTAAATATCACTATGAAGGGTTGTAGATTCATCACCAACGGCATACACCTGGCACACAAACCAGATCTCAGCACACAGGAGATAGCACCCTGTTGTGCGTTCAAACCCGAGGCGTTCACCAACACGGGCCAACAGCAGTATCGACATCACCTGCATCAACTACAACCACTGGACCAATACCTGCAACAGGTCAACAACGATCCCGGGTTCACCTATGACAAACTGCGTAAGACCGCCTGTACACGTTGCGATCACTACGAGTCACAGTTCGGTTATAGGCGACGGGTGGGCAGGCACACCATATACAGCAGTCTCAGGGGTCGTGGCGAGGAACGCATACCCGAGGACATACCGGCGGGCAAGATAGCATACCTGGACGTGATGTTCAGCAATTTCTGTAACCATGCCTGCACCTACTGTGATGCCAGTTTCAGCAGTATGTGGAACGACACAGCACGTGAACTGGAACCCACGCACGAGTACTTCAAGTTCATGGCTAACACCAACGACTACAACACACTGGATCGAGAACGTGAGACCCTGGACCTGATCCTGGACAGCGACCTTTCCGAACTGCGTTACATAGCGGTCAAGGGCGGAGAACCGTTCATGGCACGTGTGTTCCATGAGTTCATGGCGGCGCTGGACAGCAGGTGTGACCTCTCACGTGTCAGCATGATCATCAACACCAACAACAGCATATGGCCCAGGCAGAGCATAATGGACACCTTTGGCAAACTGGAGCATCTCTACCTGCAGATATCCGGCGAGAGCACGGGGGCATTGGCGGAGTACATCAGGTACGGAACGGACTGGCCCAAGTTCGTCGAGAACACACAACGTTGGCAACAGTATCAGCGACAGCACAACAACACCACGATCTATTTCCAGAGCACGGTCAACATACTCAACGTCAACAGGTTGTCCGACTGGCTGGATTGGTTGGATCACATGGGCATCGACTCACAGGACACCAATTGGCCCACACAGGTCTGGGGCAGTCAGGACTATCGCAAACTGCTGACCAAACGACAGGCCAAGATACTGTACAAGAGATACAAGCACATGAAACATCCACAATGGCGAGAATTCCTGATGGAGAACCTGGATCCGGAACACTACCCCGAGCACGAGCCAAAACTTTTACCGCACTACAGGACGGTTATGTCACAGATGGAAAAGCACAGACGCAACAGCCTCCGCGAAGTGAATCCAGAGATGCACGATTGGTTGAACATAAGCCATTGACACAATACAACTTCTGTGCTAGAATGCTGTAAACAGATTAAGAGTCAGCATGATAACAGAATTAACAGATTCAATGATAGGGGTGTTCAAGGCCAACCGCGGGTCTATACTGCGTACAGTCGTGTACACCATTGGTCACTTTGTGATAGCAATCACCTGCCTGATGCTGATAGCCGACGTTCCATTCGCGATAGCGGCCACAGACGCAGTGGTAGAACCTCTTGCCAATTCGGTTTGGTATTTTGTGTTAGATAAGTGGTGGGCGAGTCGTATTACTTCTGATAAACCATTATAAAATATAATTCTTCTGCACCTGTGTTCCAAACTTCGTGTGCGGTGCCTTCTTTCACAAGCACAATATCCCCCGGAACTACCTTAAAGGGTTCCTCATCATTCAATTGCATCTCACCAACGCCACGAACAAATTGATATATCTCGTCGTGTCCCTTGTGGCTATGTCGATAGGATGATGTCCTTTCTCCGTTGGCCGGCTTCACAGTCATGCCTGACAAGACCATTGAACCTAGTGTTTCGTTGTCATGGACGTTGTAAGTGTCCTTGCTTACCGTGTGCTTTCCATCAACGTTCCAATTTCCAGACAATTTCATAGTTAAAATATAACAGACTTTATAGAATAAATCAACCAACGTAAATAGTTTATATGAAATGGGCGTTAGTGATACTGTATTTTGTTGCCGGACCAGGAGGTGGTTGGCATGAAGTTGATAAAACTTTTTACAAAACCGAACAAGAGTGTGTGTCAGAGATGACTTTCTTTAACGAATTACCAAAGCCAGGAGTGTACATGGCAAGGTGTAAGGAACAATGAAGTGGGCATTGGTTGTATATTTTTTCGTAGCGGGTGGATGGCACACAGCCGAAACACTCAAAATGGACGGCTGGTATAGGACTTTGTACCAAACGGACGAGGAATGCATACAGGCACAACATCATTTTGCCCATAACACTTTGAAATTGAACAAACAGATACGTGCTCAGTGTGAATACTTGGGCGATTACTAACAATTAAATACCCATATGAGTATCAAATATCATTTAAGCAATGGTTGTAGTTTCAGTACAAAGAAGACTTACCTTAGTTGTCATCAGAAACTAGGAGAGAAATTAGGACTGGAGCCAACAATAAATCTGGCAAAAGGCGGTAGGGGCAATGACAGATGCGTCACAACAACCATGCATTGGTTCTATAAGAACCCCGAAAGGTTCAAAGATACCTTTGTGTCCATAGGATGGTCATCTTCACACCGTTGGGATTACATCAATGGACCAACCCCCGATCACAAGGTTCCCGGCATCAAAGGTGCTGTGAGAGATTTTTCATACCAATGGGCCAGTTGGCGTACCTGGGAACAGGACTGGATGGTCAGAGACCCTGATGTGGACATAGATTACACATCGACATTCAGGATGTATAAAAATATTTTATCATTGCAGTCTTTCTTCAAGTTACACGACATACCATATCTTATGTATTGGGCATTGAGTAACGACCTGCAACAGGACGGTGACTTGATATATCTCAAAGATGCAGTGGACAGAAAACACTTCTACAACTTCGAAGAGTCGGAACACGTCAAAGAAAATATCAAAAGATACAACGCAATGAAGTTGACAAGCAAACCTTTGACAATACCAAACAAAGGCTACGTCCAATCACATTTCGAATATGTTGCACAGAACGGTTTGAAGAAGGCTCCCAACGATGCTCACCCCAATACTCAAGGTCACCACCAGTGGGCAGACCTGTTATACCAACACGTAATTGATAATAAAATTATACAATAAATATTTGTATGAAAAGATTGCTCATGGTGGCAATCGTTGCGTTCATATGGCCTTTATCCGTAAATGCTCAGGAAGAAATCAGAGATTGGAAATGGGAAAAGGCTTTCATGAGTGTTGTGCTTATTAGCACAGAGCAACAAGTAGCCACGTCAAATTTTAATCCGCCTCCCAAGGTAGAAGATACTCCGCATTCAGAACAGGCAACTCCGGACAACATTCCTTCTATCGTTCCTCCAAAATATGGAATGGGCACAGGATTTTTCATTGACAGTTTGCACGTTGTTACAAACTATCACGTAATCAAAAACGCTGATGTGATTAAAGTTTACTCTTATGGTTATCCTTTTGAAATCACAGAGGTAGAAGTAGTCGGTTATGATGAGGAAGTGGACCTGGCTGTACTTAAGATTAATAAAATTTTTGCACACGAACATATAAACTTTGCCGACGAAGATCCCTTGATAGGTGATACTGCTTATGCGATTGGTCACGGAGCAGGACAGATGTGGTCTTTGACACAAGGTATCATTGGTTATGACACCAGACCAAATGCTAACACAAGTTGGGTGCATTATCTACAAACCGATGCAGTCATCAATCATGGTAACTCAGGTGGTCCTTTGTTGAACGAGGACGGAGATGTTATAGGTGTTAACACTCTGATAATCTCACAGACAAAGTATTACGTTGGTTACGGCTATGCAATTCCTACAGCATTAGCAGAGAGAGTCGCTAGACAAATTATAACAACAGGAACACACGTCAAACCATTACTAGGAATACACATGGGAATACTTGAAGACAAACAGTTGTACGAGGATCTTGTTAGCAAAGGTAAAGATCATTTGCTAGAAGTGAAAAAACTTACACCAGGTGGCCCTGCAGAATTATTTGGTGTTAAAGTTGACGATATTATAGTTTCTGTTGATGGTAAACCGGTTTATGTAACAAACGAAGTTATAAGAGTATTGTGGGACAAGTTGCCCGGCGAAGCATTGAACTTGGAAATTTACAGAGACGGCGAGTACATAACCATAGATGTAATATTAGGCCAAGGACACAGCAAAGCAAATACTTTTGGTATTGCAAATCCAAAATAATTGACAATCATATAAATTTTTAATATAATTCTTTTACGGCTTCAAATAGCGGGTAGCCTCGCAAGTTTGAATTTAACGATACAGGTTCAATCCCGTATGCCGTGCCGAAGGGTCCAATTGGAGGGTGGTTTATAAAACCACCCACCCTTAAGGTTGACACCTAGAGTTTTTTAAGTTAAAATACAAAATATGAATTCACTCGTACCAATTGTAATAGAACAAACAAGCAAAGGCGAAAGAAGTTACGATATTTTTTCTCGTCTCCTTAAGGATAGAATTATAATGCTTGAAGGACCAATTGGCGAGCATACCGCCTCTATAATGTGTGCCCAGGTTTTATTTTTAGAATCACAGAATCCTGGGAAAGACATTACTCTATACATAAATTCCCCTGGCGGTTTAGTTACTGCTGGGATGGCCATATATGATACCATGCAATATGTTAAATCCGATATTCAAACTATTGTCATTGGACAGGCTTGTTCCATGGGATCATTATTGGCCTCAGCAGGTACAAAAGGAAAAAGATTCATGTTGCCACACGCAAGACATATGATACACCAACCTTTAGGAGGTGCTAAAGGTCAGGCAACAGATGTGCAGATACAAGCCAACGAACTTTTACGTTGGAAAGAAGCACTTACTAAAATTTACGAGAAGCATACAGGCCAAAATTTTGATAAACTTAAAGACGACATGGAAAGAGATAAGTTTATGACAGCCGAAGAAAGCATCAAGTATGGACTATGTGACAAGATTGTTCATAGTCGCGAAGAAGATAATAAATCATAAAATTATAGAAAGGGATAAGATGCCAACTTATTTTTTAATAGTTGCACTATTAGTTTTTCCTAACGGTGTGAGCCAAGACATGAACTATACCGCAATACCATTTACTTCAAAATTAAATTGTTTGACGTATCTAGAAACGGAACAAGAATACTTAGAAACAAGCCTAAATCAATATTTAGATTTGAGATACGGTGACGATCACGGAATCAAAGTTGACAATTACACTTGCAAGAGAGATGACGAGTTAATTTGGCAAGATCAATTACCAGGAACACAATTGAACCAATCGGTTTTGCTTACCAAAAAATAATTAGTTGACTTTGTTTGTTTTTCTGTTAATATAATAGTATGAGCGAAGATAAAAGAATGTATGATGAACATAAAGAACATGGCAATGACATGACCTATGAAAATGAAGGTTCACGTGACCTTTCACCAATGGTGCAAATTTCAATCAAGGAATACGACAAATTAAAAGAAAGATCAAAATACATTACTGACAGAGATATGATCGCCTGTATTGATAAGATAGAAGAACTTGTCAGAGCATTAAGAAAACACATAGTAAGAACCGATTTAGATTAATTCATGGCAGGATCAAAAAAGCCTTATTTAAAAGTTAGACTAGTCCCCGAAGATTCAAAAATGAAGGACCATGGCTTTTACTATTATGCTAAGAAACCAACTAAAGGTGAAAAACGTACACAAAAATTACGAGTAAGGAAGTATGATCCAATTACCCGTAAACATATTTGGTGGGTTGAAAAGAAACTACCACCACATTCAAAATAATTTAATCTAGTATTATTGCTTTTATAGATTTTTCACCCATGTAGATTTCAGTCTGTGCTTGACCTTTCCAACATTGGTATTTGACACTTTCGGAATATTGTCTTTCGGCAGTACGTTTGCCTCTCAAACATTGTGCCATTGACTCTTGTATACGGTGTTCTTTGATTTCACCGTTCACGAACATAAGCAAGGCTATTACTGTTTCGATCATTAATTTCCGTTCTTGTAGACAATCTCTCTGTCGGCGTCTTTTAACTTATCAATATTTTGCTGTGCTTTTTCCATCTGCTTCTGTAAGAATTCAATATTAATTTTATTATCGGCCATGCCTTCAAGATGTTCTTGCATCTTATCTACATTTTTGTATAACTCTTCAATAAGCATGAACTGTTCAAGGTCGTTCTGTGATTGGCCTAACTCACCTCTAGGATATCTAATTCTAAAGTCTGTGTTTTTTGTCACTTCGCTGTGTAGTCTTTCGTCTTCAGCAGTCATGTCTTTCTCTAAAAGCACCTGCCCGGTCTCTAGTTTGTTTAATCTTTCAACTACTCCAAAGTATGCCCACACTCCAACGGCAACTGCTCCAATA
>MDTB01051099.1_pt1 | contig 10280 bp, 11 predicted proteins | sample 811161 | NCBI WGS metagenome assembly MDTB01 (sample SAMN05326650, study PRJNA326480) | marine metagenome | isolation source: seawater | place: Mediterranean Sea | collected 2009
TTATTAATGTTGCCATTTCTTGAAAAAAAAAGTATATGAATTATTGTGGATGAATTAAAACCTTTAGTCTTATTAATAACAAGTGGTTTGTTACTCAGATACTCACTAATTTTTACTGGTCAAGCTTGGGCAAAATCTCATGCCCAAACAGTTACTTTTATGATTCTTCCAATAATTACTTATATTATCACAAAAACTATCTCTGGAAATATCGCTCTATCTTTAGGAATGATAGGAGCTTTATCTATAGTCAGATTTAGACATCCAGTAAAAAGTGCTTTGGAGCTTGTAATGTATTTTGCATTAATAACAATTGGAATTGCTACTAGCGTGAGAACAAAATGGGCCATTCAATTAGTTGTATGTATTGTAATAGTAATTTTTTTAGTAAAAATTTTCCAAAAAATATCAAATAAATTTGGTAATTCATTTTACAGCATGTCATTTAATGAGGGAAACACAACAAATACCTTGGAAGTTATATCAAAAAAAAAAATTGATATAATAGAAAAAAGTGAAAATTTATCGAATTCTTTAAGCGACAATGATGCCAATGAATATACCTATAGATTAAATTTTAATAACAAGGAGTCGTTAGAGCAATTTAAAAAGAAATTAAAAGACGATCAAGATATTCAAAAAATCAATGTAGTTTACAATTAGTTAGTTTCATGAAAAAAATTATATTTTTTTCCTTTTTTTTCTTATTATATTTTACACATATATTAGCCGAACAGAATAAACCTTTATCAAATACTTTGGGTTGTAATAAAGAAATATCAGAAAGCTATTTTATTAATGTAGATAAAACCAAAATAAAAAAATTAGAAATAGATATAAGTAATTATAAAAAGTGGACAGTTAATAATATTAAAATTTTAACTACTCGTTCAAGATTTATTCCCAATGAACTTAAGATCAATTTTAAAGGAGATTTAAAAATTACTTATGAGGATAATTCAATATGCTTCTTCAAAGCAAGAATAAGACATAGTGGAGATGCAAAAGATCATATAGCATTTAAAGGTAATTCTGTGATCCAAAGCTTGGATGTGAGATTAATTAATGGAAATATAAGAGGAATAACAAGATTTAAACTTTTTAAACCAGATGTTAGAGGAAATCTAAACGATGTCGTTTTGATTACTCAATTACTTCGGGACTTTGGTTATTTAGCACCGAGATCTATTAAAGTTCAAGCCAGAGTGAATCAAACAGAGTCTGTGATGCTTTTTCAAGAAAAAGCATCAAAAGAATTATTAGAATTTAATAATAGGAGAGAAGGTCCAATTTTAGAAGGAGATCAAAAATTCTTTTTTGAAACAGTTAAAGATATACCTGATAATCAATTAAGCAACTGGTCTGTTGGCATGCCTTATTTAAGAAATAAAACAAGCAAAGTCATGTTGTCAAAACTTACAAATGCAAATTTAATTAGCCGTAGCAAAATTCATAAACAGATTTCTTTGAATGCAGTAAATAATTTAAACTTAATTTATCTTTACTGGTCGAACAGATTTCAAGATGAAAAAAATGATTATTTTTTCTTTGATTATGACTTAGACAATACTTTGTTATCTTTTTTTGATCCAAACAAGATAATTAAATTGGATACTTTTAATTTATTTTTACAAACCACAAATAGTCAACATGCGTTAAGTGCTACAAATAGAAAATTTTATTGGAATGCTATAGAAAATTATTTTGAACCCATCTTATATGATGCAAATCCTGGAATTGATCTAGATTTTTCTACAACAACAACTGCATTAACACGTTTACCAGTTTCAGCTTACTTCAAAGAGTCATTTAATAATTTGTCTGAAAAACTTTCTGCCATAAATCTTAACAAATTACATGTTCAAGTAAGCAACTCTGGTCTCAATTTATCACAAACTGAGATAAAAAACAAAATAGAAAGAATTAAAGAAAATCTTAAAAGAATTAAAACAAATTTTGATCAAACAATAAAAAAAGAAGATATTATTTCTCATAATAATTTCAAAAAAATAGACAATATTTTAAATAAATTTAATAAAAATCTTAGCGAAATTGATACTAAAGTTTATTTAATTAAACATAGTGATGAGGAAATGGTTAAATGTAAAATTTATTTAGAAGATTGTAAATTTTACAAAATTTTAGATAAAGATTTAGTCAGTTTATTAGAAGGAGAACTAAAAGTTAATAATGCTCATTATCAGTATATTGGAAAAAATATCGATTTAAATAATTTGAACACAAGTAAAGAATATAAATCTAAAAATTTTTTAAAATCCACTATTTTTTATGAAAATGGAATAGAAGTAGAAATGAATATTGAAAAAAATATTCTTAAAATAAATCAAACAAAAATTGGATCTAGAGCATACATTATTAATGGTGATTTAGAAGATATATCGATAATTTTTAATGGTATTAATATTCCAAAAAGCGAACCCAATGCTACTAGCTTAGTTCCACCTAATTATCCAATAGATAAAAAAGGATTAACTGGTTGTTTGTCTTTTATAAATGTTTATTTTAAAAATATCAATTTATATGCAAATAACTCTAGCTGTGAAGATACAATTAATTTTATAAATACCACAGGTAGCATTAATAAAGTCTCTATTGAAAATTCATTTAGCGATGCACTAGATGCAGATTTTTCTGAATTAAAGATTAACAATTTAGAAATTTCATCAGCAATTAATGACTGCACAGATTTTTCAGCTGGCCAGTATGAATTAATAAATCTAAAATTAAAAAATTGTGGTGATAAAGCTATATCAATAGGAGAAAAATCAAATGTGAAAATAAAAAATATTGATATTGATAAAGCAGATATTGGAATAGCCACTAAAGATAGCTCGGTTTTAACATTGCATAATGCCTCTTTAAAAAATTTAAGAACTTGTGTCTCAGCATATAAAAAAAAACAAGAATTTAATGGTGGGTTTATAAAAATAAAAAATCTTGATTGTAAAAACTTCTCAAATAAGTTTGAGATAGACAAATTATCAAAAGTGATATTGAACAGCAATAAACAAAGTAATTAAAATTAAAATGAGCTTTAGAATAGAAGAAAAATTGTTTATCAAAAAAGAAAACTTATTAGAATTTAAAGAATTCTTGGTAAAGAAATCGGTGAAACAAATCTACCATCCAAGAATTATTGAAAGTTTGTATTTTGATAATATTAATTTAGACATGTATACAGACTCAATAGAGGGTTTGACACCAAGAAAAAAAATAAGATGTCGAAATTATCCAAATGGAAATGATAAAAAAATTTATTTAGAGGTTAAAAATTCATCAGTAGAAGGCAGATTTAAGACAAGAAAAGTTTTAACCAACAACGAACTAAATAAAAAAAAATCTTTGGGAATTTTTGATAATCAATACGGTGTTTGTTATCCAAAACTTTATGTAAAATATAAAAGAGAATATTCAATATTTGATGATGTAAGAATTTCTATTGATAAAGAAATAAATTATAGGGATTTTAAAACAAATTCAGAAATCAAAGATGAAAATATAATCGTAGAACTTAAAACTTCACATGATAAAAATTTGGATGAATTAGTTGATGATTTTCCTATTCAAAGAATTCGTTTCTCAAAATACTGTTTTGCGGTTGAAAAATTGTATAATTTTAATTAAGCCTATTCCCATTAATAGTGAAAAGTATTATAAAATTACTAAAAATGGCGAGGTAGCTCAGTTGGTTAGAGCACAGGACTCATAAGCCTGGGGTCGGCGGTTCGAATCCGCCCCTCGCTACCAAAATATCTATGATAAATATTTTAAATTTCTGTTTAACGCTAGATCCAAAACATGAAAATTTAATTAAAAAACTTTCTTACACCCCGGTTGTTCTCGGTGAAAAAGTATTTTCTAAAGAAAGTTTCAGCGATAAAATTGGCAACAATATTTCTCACAAAAACCCTTATTACGGAGAGTATACATTTCACTATTGGATATGGAAAAATTATCTGGATAAATTGAATACCGAATGGGTAGGTTTTTGCCAGTACAGAAAATTTTTTGTTATTAGAGATGTCGATGAATTTAGTTTATCTTTTAAAGAACTGAAAGAAGTGTCAATAAATAAAATTAGTAATGATTTAGATGATTTTGATTGCATTCTAGGAAAAAAATTTTCAGTAGAAAATTACAAATTAATTAAGATTATAAAACATCATTTAATAGATTTTTTATCAAACCCCTTAACTTTGTTTTCTAAAAAAAGAAGAACTTTAAAATTCCATTTTGATTTATTTCATGGAAAGGGAAATTTACAAAAGGCGATAGATTTATTAGATACGAGTAATAAGTATGATTTTAACAATTTTATGAATTCTAAAACTTCATTTAATCCTCATAATATGTTTATTTGTAAAACAAAATTTCTTAAAAATTATTATGACTCAGTTTTTCCTTGGTTAGAAAGATGTGAAAAAATTTTTGGATTTGAAAAGTTACAAGGGTATGGTATGCAAAGAATTTATGGATTTTTAGCTGAAAGATATCTTTCTTATTGGTTTTCAAAGAATTGCAAGGTTAAGGAATTAAAGATAATTGTTAAAGATTTGACAGATTATAAAGATTTATAAATAGAACAAAAATCTTCAAATGATAATAGTTTTTTATCTTTTTTTGAAATAATGTTTTTTTTATTTGGCCATTTAATTTTTAAATGTTGATCTAATACATTAATTCCACTTTCAAACTGAGGTTTGTAATAATTAGTTAATTTGTAATAGACAATGTTTACTTTTTCATAGCTATAGTATGCATGAGCAAATCCCTCTGGTATATATAAGCTTAAACAATTTTTATCTGATAATATTATCTTAAATATTTTGCCAAAGGTTTTAGATTTTTTTCTTAAATCAATAACACAATCAAGTATTTTTCCTTTTAAGACATTTACATATTTTGCCTGTTGGAATTTATATTGAAAATGAAATCCTCTTAGAGAATTTATTTTTGATATGGTGCAATACTCAAATATAAATTTATTTTGTTTAAATACTTTTTTATTAAAAGTTTCTCTAAGACTACCCCTTTTATCTATATTATTTTTTTGTTTAATGACTAATAAGTCTTTAAATTTTGTTTTATATAATTTCATTTTTTTAATATCTTTTTTAACTTATTTAGACTCATATCCATTCTTTTTGGAAATTCTCCTTTTGAAATTTTTTTCTTAGTCTTACTGCCGTGTTTTTTTGCAAATTTATAGATTGTTTGTGACTTTCCACCAATATTTATTACACCTTTTTTATCTATAATCTTAAAAAAAATATTTGCTAATTCATGATGAAAAATAAAATTTGATTTAACATTGCTATAAGCATAATTATGTATGAAAGGTTTTTCAGTCATACAAGCTCTAATGATAAGTGAATTATTGTACATTTGAACGGCAGACTCAGCCCCAAGTTTGGACCAACCGTAGTTATTCCAAGGCAGAACAGGATCAGTTTCTTTATAACTTCCTTTTCGACCAGGGTAAACATAACTTGTTGAAAAAAAAATTAATTTAATTTTATTCAAATTACAAATTTTTACCAAATTGCAAGTACCAATTATATTTAAATCTATACTTAGATTAATTTTATCATCATGAATTGACATTGGCCTAGAGAGTCCAGCGAGATGTAAAACGTAACTAGGTTTAAATTTTTTTATATTTTTTTCTATAGATTTAGTTGAGAGAATATTTAATTGTCTTTTATTTCTAAATATTAAATTATGTTTGCTTTTAATTTTTTTTAATTCTCTTGCGAATCTTCCGTTACTTCCGGTTACAATGATTTTTTTAACCATCTCAGTTATTATTTTAATATTTTTTTTAAGTATTGTGAGTATAGACAATTTCCATAAAATTTTATTGCTCTATCAATTTGCTTTTTATTAATCCAATTATAATTAAATGCTATTTCTTCCAAACAAGCAATTTTAAGTCCTTGTCGATTTTCAAGAGCAGAAACAAAAGAAGAAGTGTTATAAAAATCATTAATGGATCCCGTGTCCAGCCATGCACCACCTCTACCTAAAAATTCAGCTTTTAGTTTATTTTTTTTTCTATATTTGTTAAGCAAATCTATTATTTCTATCTCTTTTCTTTTAGATGGCTTGAGTGATTTACTATAATTAATTACTTTGTTGTCAAAAAAATATAAACCAGTTACAGCTAAGTTAGATTTAGATTTTTTTGGTTTTTCTTTTAAATTTAATATTTTTTTACTCTTATTGATAGTTGCTACACCATAAAGTTCAGGTGAATTTACAGGATGTAAGAGAACTTTACAGCCAGATGTCAATTTTATACATTCTTTTAGTTTTTTTGTTAAGCTCTGGGCATAAAAAAAATTATCCCCTAAAATTAAAGAAACATTATCTTTCCCTATAAACTTTTCTCCTAAAATGAATGCATCTGGAAGTCCTCTAGGATAACTTTGTTCTAAAAATTTAATTTTGACTCCAAATCTACTTCCATCTGATAGGATTTTTCTAAATTGATTAAGCTGTCCTTTATTAACTATAATTAAAATTTCTCTAATACCTGCCAACATTAAAACTGAAAGTGGATAATAAATTAAAGGCTTATCATAGATAGGGAGTAATTGTTTATTTACAGCTTTAGTTAATGGACTCATTCTTGTTCCGTAGCCGCCAGCTAGTATTATTCCTTTTTTTATCATTTTTTTAGCCCAAGTCTTTTAAAAAATAATTTTTTAGAAAAATTTTTAAAAAATTTACTATTTGCATAATACCAAATGAAAGTTTCATTTAATCCAGATTTAAAATTTTTCAACGGTTTCCATTTTAATTTTTTTTTAATTTTATTACTATTTAATGCGTACCTTAAATCGTGTCCTGGTCTATCTTTTACAAATTGAATTTTAACTTTGTTACCAATCTTAATTTTTTTATTTTTTACAATGTTTAATAATAATTTGGTTAAATTAAGGTTATTTATATTAAAACCACTTCCAATATTGTAACTTTCCCCCTTTTTCCCTCTTTTAAGAATAGTTAAAAGAGCTCTACAATGATCTTCAACAAAAATCCATTCGCGAGAATTAATACCCTTTCCATAAATTGGTAATGGCTTATTATTAAGAATATTAAAAATAAGTGTTGGAATTAGTTTCTCGGGATATTGTCCCGGACCAAAATTGTTACAGCAATTTGAAATAGAAGCATCAATTCCAAATGTTCTTACATAGGACATTATTAAATGATCGGAACTTGCTTTGCTAGCAGAATAAGGTGAACTTGGTTTATAAGAACTATCTTCATTTGATCTACTATTGCCTTTAAGATCACCGTAAACTTCATCGGTAGAAATGTGAATTAGTTTTACTTTTTTCTTATATTCTCTAATTGCTTCAAGTAAATTAAAAACTCCACAAATATTACTATTAATAAATTCTTTTGGGGAGTCTATTGATCTATCAACATGTGTTTCTGCTGCTAAGTTAAAAATAGCATTAGGTCTATTTCGTCTTAAAATGTTTAAAATTTTTTTCTTGTTATTTATATCAAGTCTATAAAAAATATAATTTTTTTTTTTAATATCTTTTAAAATGTATGAATTTTTAGAAAACGTACTTTTATCTATATTTATAACAGAATAATTTTTTTGGATTAAAAACTTTATTAAATTACTTCCAATAAATCCGTTTCCACCAGTAACTATTACTTTTTTCATTTAATTTACAAGACTATTGAGACATACTATATATATATTATTTACAATGAATAAAATAGATATTCATCGAAATCAATAGAATTAAATTATGCCTAGGAACGAATTAACAATTGTAATAAATACTTTTAATAGTGATGAAAAAATATATTCTTGTTTAGACTCAATAAATCCAGATTTAAAGATCTTAGTTATAGAAAATTCAAACAACGTTAAATTTAAAGAATCAATTGAAAAAAAATATCCAAATGTTTTTTGTGAACTTACCGGTGAGAATCTTGGATATGCTAAAGGTAATAATCTAGGTTTATCAAAAGTAAAAAGTCAATTTGCGCTTATTTTAAATCCAGATACATTAATTGAAAAAAATACAATTGATAATTTTTTACATACAGCTTTAAAATATAATGATTTTGCAATTATTGCTCCAGCAATACAGGAAAGAAAAGATTTTGATTTATTAAAAAACTCTAAAGCTATAAAAGATATAATTGAAGTTGATAGAGTTAAAGGTTTTGCAATGTTTTTAAATATAAGTCAGTTTAAAGATGTTGGATTTTTTGACGATAATTTTTTTATATATTTTGAAGAAATAGATCTTTGTAGAAGATTAAAAAAATTAAATAAGAAAATATATTTAGACCCAAATGTTAAGATAAATCATTTTGGAGGAAGTTCTCACAACCAATCTATTAATTTTGAGATGGAGTTATCAAGAAATTGGCATTGGATGTGGTCAACTTTTTATTATCATAAGAAATATAATGGATTTATTTATGGATTATTAAAAGTAAGTACAAAATTCTTTTCAGCATTAATAAAAGTGATATTGTATTCAATATTATTTAATAAGAATAAGAAAAAAATTTATTTTCAAAGACTGTCTGGTTTATTTAATTCCATCATAGGAAAAAAGTCATGGTATAGACCAAAAATATCTTAACCAATTGATTTAATAAGAATTTAATTATAAACAATTATATAATGGCATTTAATAAAAAAAAAATTTTAGTAACAGGAGCGGCTGGTTTTCTTGGCTCTCATCTTTCAGAAAAATTAAGTGACTTAGGGCATGATGTTATAGGAATTGACAGCATGATAGGTGGGTACGAAGATAATGTGCCAAAAAATATTGAATTTCATAAAGTTGATTGTTGTGATTTTGAAAAAATCAAAAGTATTATGAAAAATATCAATATTGTTTATCATTGTGCAGCTACCGCTCATGAAGGGCTTTCTGTTTTTTCACCTTTTGAAATTACAAAGAATAATTATTTAGCTTCAGTTTCAATTTTTACAGCTGCAGTTAATGAAAAAGTTGATAGAATAATTTTTTGCTCATCAATGGCTAGATATGGAGACCAAAAAACTCCTTTTACAGAAAAAATGAAACCACAACCAGTTGATCCTTATGCAATTTCTAAAGTTGCTTCAGAAGAAGTTTTAAAAAATTTATGTGATTTAAATAAAATTGAATGGGTGATTGCCGTTCCTCATAATATAATTGGACCTCGACAAAAATATGACGATCCTTTTAGAAACGTGGTATCAATAATGATTAATAGAATGATGCAAGGAAAAGCTCCCATAATTTACGGTGATGGGAAACAAACAAGATGTTTTTCTTATATTGATGACTGTTTAACTTGTTTAATACCTATGTTGGATCAAAAAAATTTAAATAAACAAACTATCAATATTGGACCAGATGAAGAGTTTGTAACAATTAATACAATTGCAGAAATGTGTGCAAATATAACAGGTGTAAATTTAGAACCAATACATAAAAAAGATAGACCACAAGAGGTTAAACATGCCACATGTTCAGCTGATAAAGCGAGGTCATTACTCAACTATAAAACTACTATAACTTTAAAAGAAGGTATTAAAAAAACTTTTGATTATATAAAAAAAAGAGGAACAAGACCCTTCGACTATAATATAAATATTGAAATTAATAATGAGTTAACCCCTTCAACATGGAAAAATAAAGAAATTTAATGACCTGGAAATTCAATTAAACTTTCTGATTTGTACCCTTTATCTTTTAAAAGTTTATTTCCTTGTAAGTCAAATAAGTTAATTACAAAAATAAATCCAGCAACTACTCCTCCAGAAATTTCTATTAATTTTGCGGCAGCTTCTGCTGTTCCACCAGTTGCGATTAGGTCATCTATCACAAGTATTTTTTCTCCTTTAGAAATAGAGTCTTTATGCACCTCAATAGTTGCTTCACCATATTCAAGTTTAAAATCAACAGAATGAGTTTCTGATGGAAGTTTATTTTTTTTTCTAAGTAAAATGAAAGGCTTATTTAAAACATAAGATACGGTAGACGCAAAAATAAAACCCCTGGACTCAATCGCCGAAACTTTATCAAAATCTAATTTTTTTGATAATTCTATTATCTTATCGTTTGTATATTTGAAAGCCTCAGGATTTTTAATTAAAGTAGTTATATCTCGGAATAAAATGCCTTTTTTAGGGTAGTCTTGAATAGATCTGATATGTTTTTTTAAATCCATATTTAGCTTCAAGTTCTAACAAAAAAGCATTAATAATTAAATGATGAAAA
>MDTB01092245.1_pt1 | contig 10280 bp, 7 predicted proteins | sample 811161 | NCBI WGS metagenome assembly MDTB01 (sample SAMN05326650, study PRJNA326480) | marine metagenome | isolation source: seawater | place: Mediterranean Sea | collected 2009
TGATAAATCTATTCGAAAGAGAGTGCAATAATCAAGCTGAAAGGCTTGCTCTCCCGTGGGATACCTGAGCGTACGACGCGCTTCCTACCAGATGCTCCCCTTCATAGAGTGCGAGAGTCTGGCCCGGAGTGAGAGCTCGCTGCGGTTCGTCAAAAACCACCTCCCAAAATTCATCTTCACGAGGAATCAATTCCAAGGGAACCGAAGGGTCCCGATAGCGAGTTTTGCCAAGCATTCTCTTCGATTCGGTGAGGTTCTGCGAATCCATAAAAGACAAGGATTCGATGAGGTAACTTCGAGCCCATAGCGTCGGCTCGTCCGGGTTTTCAAAAGCAACGATCAATTGGTTGCTTTTTTCGTCCTTACCCGTGACGACATAATTCTCATGATCCTGATTGGAGGGAACTCCTATGCCTCGGCGTTGGCCGAGGGTGTAACGGTGCAGGCCCCGGTGCGAGCCCAGCACTTGTCCGCCCGGAGTTATAATTTCCCCCGGTTGGTCATCAATGAAATTGGAAAGGAACTCCGGAACTTTTACCTTACCCAGGAAACAGATGCCTTGGCTGTCTTTTTTTTCGGCAACCGGCAACGCCCAGTCTCTGGCCAATTCGCGCACTTGTCCTTTCACGACCTCACCCAAAGGAAAACGGGCATGCTCCAGTTGAAACTGGGTAATTCGGGCAAGAAAATAGGATTGATCCTTGTTTTTGTCAGCGCCCTCCCAAAGTTGAGCCACTCCATTATGGCCAAGCAGGCGCCGGCAGTAGTGACCGGTGGCAATAGAATCAAAGCCTTGTTCCAAGGCAAGGTCAAGCAAAGCGCCAAACTTCATGTTTCGGTTACACAAAATATCCGGATTAGGAGTGATACCAGAAGAGTAACCGGAAACCATGGGCCGCACCACCTCCCGTTCGTAAAAATCAATAAAATTCGCTACTTGAAACGGGATCCCCAGCAACTCCGCTACAGACTCGGCATCAGCGAGGTCCTTTGCCCCGGGGCAATCCCCAAGGAGATCATCCTCATGTTCCCAAGTTCGAACATATACTCCGGCAATCTCATGACCGGCGTCCTTGAGCAGTCGGGCGGACACGGCACTGTCAACTCCCCCGGAGAGGGCGACGAGGATTTTCTCGGGTGAATGATTCATCAATTCGATCGGCACCTTAGCACCTATCGAGAAGATCAGCAAAATTTTTCGATTGGCGAATCAAGCAAGCTCGGTTTAGTTGATCCTCTGTGTACGATCGCGGTGGAAAAGTATGGGAGGGGAACTACCCGAATGGCTTGGTTTTCCTGGAAAAAGATTGGCAGCAAGACCGGTTACCCAAGGACTTGGTTGAAGAGGCCGGGTTACTTGGGGCCGATTTTGTCCAACTTTCTCCCTGGGAACGGGCAAAACTAGGAGGGTATTGCAAAAGGGGTGACAGTATTGTCTTCGTACTGGAACCCTCGAGGTTTCCTGCCCTGAAGCCAAATCATGAGAAAATCTTTCTCGTCGGTGACTTCAATGATTGGGAAAACGCTCTCGGAAACGAACGATGGGCCTTAACTTATGAGCAAGATTGCCTCTGCCTCACCATGAAGTGGACTGAATTTTCCAAGATAGGGAATTTTCAGTTCAAATTCATCACTGCCAGCCAAATGTGGATTGAGCCGACCTTTGGATTTCCATTCGTAGAAAAGAGTCCGATTGGAGCTTACAATTTCCATTTTGATTCAGATCGGACTGGGAATGATGTCTTCAGCTTTAAGATAGCGAACGCCAAAGACACGCAATCCACCCAGATATGGTCTGAGTTTAGGCCAATAGGAGATTTTGGCTATTCGAGAGACAACCAGCAGGCGAAATTCCGGCTTTTTGCCCCCAGGGCCGAAAAAGTCGATCTTTTGGTGTACCAAGACCCCCATGATGAAGCGGAAATCAACCGGTTGACCATGAGCAAGAACCAGGACGGTTCTTGGACTTTCGAAGGCCCTTTGGACGAAAAATACTACCGCTTTTCCGTGTTCCACAACTCTTTGGAAAAAGGATCGAATCTTCTGGAAAAGAAAATCCTCGATCCTTATGCAAAAGCAACCGTCGGACGAAATGGTCCGGGTGTGGCAATCACCCCCACGATCCCCGTCCCATCGGAAAACCGATGGACCCCGCCTCCAATGAAAGATTTAGTGATAATGGAAGCCCATGTACGGGATCTCCTCGCTCAGGCTCCAATTGATCTAAGTCGAGATGAAAGAATGCAGTTCCGTGGACTAACCAAATGGCTTCAATCCGAAGACTGCTATCTCCGAAAACTTGGAATTAATGCGGTCGAACTCCAACCGGTCCTTGAATTTGACGCTCGTTCCAGGGAAGAATATCATTGGGGCTACATGCCGGTTAATTTCTTTTCTCCGGCCTCTTCCTATGCCAGTTGCCCGGAAAGCGGATCCGTGATTCAGGAGTTTGGCGAATTAGTGAACGCTTTTCATAATGCCGGAATCGCGGTTATCCTAGATGTGGTATACAACCATGTCGGAATACCGGCCCACTTACTGAATCTTGACAGAAGTCTCTATTTTCGAACCGACGAATACGGACGCTTGCAGAACCACAGTGGTTGCGGGAATGACTTGAAGTGCGAGGCGGAACCAGTCCGCAAACTTGTCATGGACAGCTTGATCTACCTTGTGAAGACTTTCGATGTCGACGGCTTTCGATTCGACTTGGGGGAACTGATGGAGATGGAACTCTTGTCCGAAATCGAACGCGAACTCAAAACCATCAAACCGGGTATTTGCCTAATCGCAGAACCGTGGAGCTTTCGAGGTCGCTTACCTCCCGAAATCAGTCGAACCTCCTATGCTCTTTGGAGTGATCGTTGCAGGGAAAACATATTGCACTGTGTGAAGGGGGAGGGGCATAAAAGCGATGTCATCGCCCTGCTTCTAGGCACACTCGACGAAGAAAACCAGTTTCCCTGGCAATCGGTCAATTACCTTGAGTCCCACGACGACTACACCCTAGTCGACCGTTTGCTCCAACCGGATGAAGACGGTGTGGTTCGGATTACCTCAAAAGCGGTGCAACAAGTCAGGTTGGCCATGGCTTTGATTCTCCTTTCGCCCGGAATCCCAATGATTTCAGCAGGGCAGAACCTCATGAGAAATAAGAAAGGAAACCGAAACACCTACCTTCAGGGAGATCTGAACGAAATTGACTATTCGAAGTCCGAGGAGTTTGCTGATTTAACCTCAGATCTAAAGGCTCTCATCGACTTTAGACTATCGGACAAAGCGTGCTTCCTTCGCCCGAAAAGTCGCCAGGAATGGCAGTATGATGTGATGCCCATGGGCGGGCTCAACGCCTTGTGTATACGTATCTTTGATCATGGAGGTGAACAGAGCTTCCTCCTATACTTCAACCTATCCGAAGAAGGGATCGATCTACGGGTTCCGCAAGGATATGAAATCTTACTTTGCCCCGGAGCGGTTTCCGAGACCGAGAAACTCGAGTCTTTGGGTTATGCCGTTGCTGGATTGAAGAATTCCTGAGCGACTCCAAAACGTAAATTTCGATAAGAATGGATAAGGGAATCCTGCTTCATGAAACGCAAGAGTCCAATACCCACAGCAAGACCGGCCGGTAAAATGTCAGCACGGTCCGCAGGTAGGCCCGGAAACTCAGTACACCGCTCTCCAATCGTGAGTGCTTTGAGGCGGTTGAGTAAGGCGATTAAATCCGCCAGTGTGATTTCACATGCTCCCTCGGACTGAATGTCAACCGAATCGAGGAGTACCCGCGTGAACACCAAGGCTCCCCCGCAACCAACAATGGGGTAACCGGAGCCCTTAATCGAATCTGGAAGTTCAGATAAGGTCGAAGACAGATAGGCGTCTATTTCCTCAAAGTCCTGGGTTTCCAGCATAGGGTCGAAATGATGGCCAAACCGATTCTTCATTCGCACCGCACCCAAAGGTAAGCTGTGGAAGGAGCGAGGAAGCCGATTCCGAACTTCAATTACCTCCAAACTGCCACCCCCAAGATCAAAGCCAATTAGATCATCCATTTTTGACGCCAATGGGTCAGAGATAAGTCCAAGAGAAACATACCGAGCCTCTTCCTCCCCGGAAAGAATTGTTAGCTCTATCTGGAGCTTACCAAGCTTCTCGATAAGTAGGCCTTGATTCTTTGCCTGACGCAACGCGTCCGTCCCTATGGCTATGATGTGATCAACGGACCGCTCTCGGGCTGATGCAAGAAGTGCAGCAACCGCATCAACCACTGCTTCGATGGATGATGGGGAGAGAACGCAACCGCCATCCTCCTGCGGTACTAGTTCCATTCTTGCAGGCAAGCTTTTTTCCAGCAAAACCTTGAAGGAATCTTTAGGTGGGGCTTCGACAACCAGAATTTTGGTTGTATTGGAACCAAGATCCAAAACCCCCAGCCTCATGATTTCCCTTCAAAAGAATAACCAGCGGGGGCTACGACCACGGTAAATTCCCCCTTAGAGCTCCCTTTTTGAAAACGGGCGAGGACATGGGAAAGACTGCCTGAAAGAATGGTTTCGTGAAGTTTGGTTAGTTCGCGAGCCAGGCAGACAAACCGATCATTTCCATAAACTTCCGACAGGAGAATCAGCGTTTTTTCAATTTTGTATTTTGACTCGTAAAAAACCAATGAGCCTTCGCAAGCCTTCCATTGTTCAAGGACTTTCCTGACCCCGGCACTTTTCTTCGGGAGAAAGCCGAGGAAGGTAAATTGATGAGTGGGAAGACCCGATGCGGCAAGAGCAGTGATTGCGGCATTGGGGCCTGGAATAGGGATCACTCGTATGGAACGGGCATGACATTCACGAACCAAGCGGAAGCCCGGATCACTGATTCCCGGAAAACCCGCATCCGAAACCAAACCGACCTGGGCACCTTGCTCAATCGCCTGAATCAAATCAGCGGTTTTCACCCGCTCATTTTCCTCCCTGTACGATACCATTTTGATGGAGAGGGAGAGATGAGCGAGCAACTTGCCAGTCACACGAGTATCTTCACAAGCTATCAGCGTACAAGACTCAAATGCCTCCCTCACTCGCACCGAAAGATCGCTCAAATTGCCAATGGGAGTGGCAACGAGTCGAAGGGCACCTGGAACTTCAGTATCCATGTCACCCTTCGGAGAGAAAATGCATTCTTCCTCTATCGATTAAATCCCCCTCGATCAAATCCACCGGGCAAACTGTACTCCCAACTTGCGGGTCGAGTCTGCGGCATACGATCATCATCCGGAGATGCAGTAAAACATCCGGAAAAACCGAGCGTGAGGGTTATCACACATAGAATAAACAGTTGGGTCTTCATAAAATCAGCGAGTCTCTTCCTTTATTGGAATAATAAAAACGGATTCTCCGCGACGCAAATACTCAGGGTCTCCATAATTGGGTAAAATATGGGCAAGCATATAACCACCAAGGGAGCTTTGCACGCGAATTCGAGCGGCCTCACGCTTGTCTTTCCAAACCGCAAAAACATTACCCACAACCAAGCCACTTTCTTTGCCAACAGGAAACAATAACATACCGGACTGGTTATCTATCCGGGCAATTTCAGAAGGAGTGCCCGCTTCGGTGATTTCTTCCGTTGAACTTACCTCCGGTTCTAGATCCGCAAGCTCGGTTGTTTCATGAGGGACAGGATTCACCGAAGCAGCATACTCCATTGACGCATTTCCCCCGCCCAGTCGCTTGGCGATGAAGCGATCGACGCCTCTTTTGTAACCTGCAGCGTCCGCCAGGCGAATTTCCTCGTTTTTATCCTTAATCACCCATTTGTGATCGGTCCAAAGCGTATCCACTTCTGCATCAAAGTCTTTTTTCAACTTAACCTTATCCGCTTCGAGAGAGGCGAGGGTAGTGGTAAGGTCTCCAATCCTTTGTTCAGCTGCAACTAAGGATGATTTTCTCGCCTCTTGCTCCACATCCAAGTCGGCTTTGTAGCCGTTCAATTTAATCGTAAGATTAGCGACTTGATCTGCCAAGATTTCCTTGCTCTTCTCTTCCTTGGCAAACAGGTTTTGATATTCTCGTAGCTCTTTGTCCCGCATAACTACCATCCCACGAAGTTTGGTCATTTCCAAAAATTTATTGTGGCGTTCACGATAATACATACCCAGTACAGTCCTCAACCGATTTTCTTTGGAAATGCCCTTGATGATCGAACCATCATCTTGAGTAAGGTCATGCTGGGGAAACTTACTTTCATCCCTGAAAGGGTCTCTCATGCCCGAAGGCGGTTCAAGTTTCAATGAGGCATTAGGCTTCCACCTTTTGGCGGAAGAATCCCAAAGAAAAGCTTCTGGACCAAACTCCAGGGCAAGTTGATCCAATTCGTCCCGGTAGCGGGCATCCCGAAGGATCGCATCCTCGGCAGAACGCAAGTCCTCAAATTTGGTCTCCAGAGGATTAGCATCATCAAATCCCACGGGCTCGTTAGACTCGAATAGTTCATTAAAAGCGGACTTCTGAGCAGAGACTTCAGCCCAAAGGCTTTCCTTATCCGATTGAAGGATGGAATAGGCATCTGAGGTAACCTCATCCAAAAAGGATTCATTTTTTTGCGTTAAAGTATTGAACTCAAGCCAAAGATAGGACGCCAAAGCCATTGGCAACACCAAGCTCAATACACGAAAAATAACCGCAAACACCCTCATATCCAAGAAAACAGGCTATCAATGGCAATAGTCTTGCGTAAGGCAATCGGAATCAGCGACCCCTTCATGAGTAGACTCGGATCTGATAAACTTGAGCTCGGTTCAAACCGTAGGTCGTAAGCACTTCCAATTCTAGTCCGGTAATCCGAAGGGATGAAAAATCATGACAGACAAAGGAATTCAGGTTATTCTCAACATGTTCAATTAAATGGGAATGGCCGCTGAGGTCATAATAGTATATCTTGTATTCCTTTACTAAAGAAGTCATGAAGGCAGATTCGTAACTTTCAGGTTTTTTGCCAAAAATGAAATCATAGGACGGATCAAAAGTAATTTCGATCTTAGAAATGTCCTTTGGTTGCTCCCATTTGATTTCCAAAAATTCAGGGTACTTAAAGTCAGTGGGTTGGGAAACCCACAAATCCGGCAATGAGGTAGGTCTATGGTTCACGGAGGCCACATTCTCAGCTTCGTACGCAGTCGAAATAGGTGAAACCTGTAAAAGTGGACCGGGAGAGGGACCAGGATTCTGAGCTAAAACAGGCAGGTGCTGTCCAAAGGCATTGATGATTTTACTGTCATGACTGGTCATTTTTCGATAAAGAAGCACCCCGGGTAAGCTGTTCTGCTGCAAGGGGATGGAAAAGGTTTGCGGGCAGTTCACTTCCAAAAAATACCAACCCGCTTCCAAGTTGGAGCATTTTGGGCATATTTCCATCCAACCTTCACTGGGTTCGGACACATTAAAGGTCGTAGAATACAGACAAGGTCCGGGCAGGTTTCTGTGGTGACCCGTCCCAGCGAGCAACTTAAACTCCACGGTACTGGATTTTTCAAGACACAAGAAAAGATTAATCTGCTCTATTTTATCTCCAGTGACCGGAAACTGCAGCAGAAAGGAATCGCTTTCGACGAAGAATGGATGGCGGTCGGAATCTTCCAAGGCCCATGATGAGATTACCGATGAAGCACTCACCTTCGCTTCCCCCATCAAATTATCCAGATCTTCAACGGAATCCAGCGAGGTCACATGGTTCAATCGGTTCAAATCCCTTTGCATTTCATCGATGTATCCGGGCTTGGACAAGGTACGGGGGAGTCTTTTCTTGGAGATACATCTGGAGGCACAAAACCCAACGGCTTCTCCCATCTGCGAGGCGGTGGGTGGATGCCTTAAACTCATCGAGGCACGACTCGTGCAAGAAGCATGCTCACCGGCCCAAAGCAAATTTTTGATTTTCTTGGAATACAGGGACCTGAGGGGAATCTCGAATGGCTGGGGCAGGCAAATCCGACCATTATTGGAAAGAAGAAGAGATTCGCCTCCATCCAAAAAAGACCTACCCACAGCGATGGAATCCGCATGCCTTTCTCCACTGATCATATCGTGAGGGTTGACCTGATAATCGCCAAGGCCCCGAAGAGACTCCCGATTGACCATTCCGGAAGAAACTTCCTCCAAAACCAACCTAGAGGCAACTTCACTCAAAGGGGACCGGTTCTTTAGGTAATCCCAAGCCGCCCATGCAATTTCCTCAGGTTTTGCCAAAGCCTCACCATAGTCGGCACACCATTCAAGCAAATGGTCACCGATAAGCGATTCTTCCAAGGACTTCATCCATTGGATTCTTGCGGGCAAAAGATTTTCCTCCCAGCGAATACCAACCCAGCTTGGGCATGTGAATGGAACCGGTTTTTCTTTTTCAGCAATGCGAATGCTTGCGATTATATGGTCTCTTTTCGACAAAGGTTGCTCGTGCCTGCCATCATATTCATTGAGGTCTTTGCCTTTCTCGCCAGGAGCTCCGGTGAATTGAGTCAGGGATCCCATGCCCGAGCAATCAATGAAATACTTTGCATAAAACAAAGAGCTTTTACCCTCTGAACTTGAGATCGCTCTCAAGTATTCAATCTTATCACCAGTTGCATTCAGGTTACTTTCATAAGCGTAAATTCCCAAAAAAACTTTCAATCGTGTCTCATCAAGGATCCAGCTTTTCAAAGCACGCGATTGACCAGCATAGGTTCCTTCGAGGTTCTCTCTCAATAGAACGGAATAGATTTCGTCCATTAAGCCCCCCTCTCTGTGATAAATAAAATTCGGGTTGGGACCATCTTCGAATGGCATCCTGGAATCACCACAAATTCTTCCACCCAAGGAACATCTGCGATCAATAAGAGCCACATTTGCACCCTCTCTCGAGGCTCTGACAGCCGCACAAATGCCTGCCAAACCTGCACCGAGAACCACGATGTCGTATCTGTGAGAAGAAGTCTTCAATTTATGTACGGCAGAGAAGTAAAATCATAACTAGTAAAGAAGCAATCAATGTTTACTAATGAATTTCATTAAGTTTTATTAATAGTAGGTCTTTAGATGTTTTAATATTGTACCTCTCCCACGCCATAAATATGAAGAAACCTGTGCCTGTTTTTAGATTAACGTCAACAACCGTATGCGATCCTTTCTATATTTGCCCACAAGCATTCGAAGTTGCAGCTTTTGTACTTTTTGAATCTACTTCAAATCAGTCCAACCTGCCCTTTAAAACAGGCGTGAGTTCCTCATGAGAAATATTTTTCCTCGTTGGGCGAACCTTGTTCCAATCAAGCTGATCATTGCCTTTGGAATGATTGGCGGTGCAGTAACCGCTGGGATCACTTACTACGCCACGCCGAAATACACCCGCGTCGGTTATCAACCCACTCAACCGGTTGCATTCGATCACAGTTTCCATTCCGGACAACTTGGCATGGATTGCCGTTATTGCCACCATGGAGTTGATAAATCCTCACACGCCAATGTTCCCGGTGCTAACATTTGCATGTCTTGTCACAAGAATGTTAAAGCGGATTCACCCATTTTGGAAATTGTTCGCACCTCATACTTCGGCGAAGATGCAAACAAAGACGGACGCCTATCCGAAGACGAGGACTTGAACCAAGATGGTATTCTTAACGCAGGGCCAGCCATTCCCTGGGAACGCATTCATAAAGCTCCAGACTATGTTTATTTCAACCATGCTATCCATATCAACCGCGGTATCAGTTGCGTCGAATGCCATGGTCGTATTGACCAAATGAAAAAGGTTCATCACGCCCAGCATTTGAGTATGGCTTTTTGCTTGGATTGCCATCGAAATCCAGAAAAATCACTCCGCCCCATGGGCGAGGTTACGAACTTAGCTTGGAAAGTGAGTGGTAAGGAAGGTTCTGATTTGGATCTTGCTCAGATTCACGCAGGTTTGGACATTAAACAAAACTGGGGAGTCAATCCACCGCTCAGTTGCACAGGTTGCCACAGATGATCAAGGAAAATGATAACCAACCGGCTGAAACCGGAAAGCGTTACTGGAAAAGCTTAAACGATTATTCCGAATCCCCTCAGTTTAGAGACTGGGTAGAGAGGGAATTCCCACAAGGTGCAAGCATGCTTGACGGTGTGGAGCGAAGAGGTTTCATGAAGCTAATGGCCGCCTCTTTTGGATTGGCCGGCTTAGGCTTAACTAGTTGCCGTAGACCGGAGCATGCCATCCTTCCCTACGGAAAAAGTCCCGAGGAACTAATCCCGGGCGTGCCCAATTACTACGCA
>MDTB01164915.1_pt1 | contig 10280 bp, 11 predicted proteins | sample 811161 | NCBI WGS metagenome assembly MDTB01 (sample SAMN05326650, study PRJNA326480) | marine metagenome | isolation source: seawater | place: Mediterranean Sea | collected 2009
ACCAATTATCCCAAGTTTTCTTTTTTTCATCATTTAATTATTAATGCTTTTTTGTTAAAACTTGAAGTTAATTATGGACCTTAAAAAACACATTAGATCTATTCCAGATTATCCAAAAAAAGGAATTTTGTTTAGAGATATCACTACATTAATTAAGAATGCTGAAGCTTTTAAATTTACAAATGACAAGATTATTGAATTAGCCAAAAAAGTTCAATTTGACAAAGTAGCAGCGATAGAATCCAGAGGTTTTGTTTTTGCTTCAACAGTTTCTTACCTTTTAAAAAAACCTTTTATTTTACTTAGAAAAAAAAATAAATTGCCTGCAGATGTGCACTCTGTGGATTTTGAATTAGAATACGGGAAAGCAACAATAGAGGTTCATAAAGATTCTATTTCAAAAGATGAAAGCATACTTGTCATAGATGATTTGATAGCTACAGGAGGTACTGCCGAAGCTGCTGCAAAATTAATTGAAAAATCAGGAGGTAAAGTCGCGGGGTTTATATTTGTAATCAATCTATTCGATTTACCTGGAAACAATTTGCTTAAAAGCAAAGGTTATCAAACTGAAAGCTTGATTGAGTTTCCTGGTCATTAAATTTGTTCTATTAAAGAGTCTATTTCGGACTTTCTGTCTTTATTTATACAAATTATATTTATAACGAAGTCCTCTAAATTTAAATTATTTAAATCAAAACTTTTTAATTTTTTTGTAGATTTTTCATAAGTAAAAATTAGATAATTAAGTTCTAATAACAATGAACCTACTTTTTTTACAGAGACATCATTTATTTCTATCATTAAATATGGTTTATTTTTTTTTATTGTTTCTATTGCTCCCTCTAAGACTTGTGACTCGAAACCTTCAACATCGATTTTAATTATCTCTGGCTGTAAATTCATACTGTCAATAGTTTTAATTTCAATATTTTTTTCAATTATTTTAACTTTTGATGAAATATTTTTTTGAGAAATTATTTTTGGAACATTATTAAAAGCTTCGTCTTTGATTAAAGATGCAAGCTGACCTATGTATACACCGTTGCACTCTGGGATATATAATTTTTTTGTTTCATTTTTGTTACCTAGGCCAATATTTTGAAATTCAAATTTTTTATCTTTTTTTTTTACATTATTTAATGCATCATTATGTTTTGGATCTGGTTCTAATGATAAAATTGAGTAATCTTGATTATACAGTCTAAATGTCAATGCAGATATACCATCATTGGCACCTACGTCTAAAAACAATTTATTTTCTTTTTTATTTACAAACTTAAAAAATTCAAAATCTGACTCTCCCAAATATTTATAAAAATATTTTCCAGCCAAGTATCTTGATAAACCATATCCTTGCGCTGTTGATCTAAATATTTCTTCAATAAAAGAAATAATAAAGTTTTTCTTTATTGATTTTTGTCTTCTTTTACTTTGTGTCATTTTTATTTTTGAAGAAAAATATTAGAAGTTTCTCAATCGTTTTATTTTTGATATTAAATCTTCTTAACAAAAAATTATAAATTTTAACTAATTGTCTATCAAAAAAAATCGTAAGTTTTCTTATTACACTATCTGATGCTCTAGTAGTATAAAAGGTTGAAATGCTTTCCAATTCTTTTTCCTCCTCTGTAAAATAAAATATTGCTAAAGACTTTCTAGTAACATTCTCTGGACATTTAATTGGATCGGGGTAACCATGAAATGAATTTGTTGTATCAAAAAGAATGCATTTGTTTTTTTTTGGACTTACCTTTCTTATACAATTTTTCCTTTTATCATCCCAAAGCTCTAAAGACCCTCCCCAGTCTTCATGCCATGTTTCATTTAAATAAATAATTATATTGATCCTTCTTCGCCATTTCGGATGATGTGGATGAGTATTAAAATCTCTATGAAGTGTTAAATGACCATCTCTTCTTGTCTCATGTAGTCCACCGTTGTGTAATGAAGGATCAAATTTCAAATTTTTTATTCCTGTTACACTTTCCAAATAGTCAATACATTCTCTTGATGCTAAGAAATTTATTAATTTTTGAGTTTGTATTCCCATTTCTTTAATATCTGTTAGAGCGTATTTGTCTTGGCTGAAATGCTTATAAGTCATTGTATTACTTTTAGAGAGATTAAACTCTTTAGAAACTTCGCTATAGATTTTATCATTTAAAAAATTATGAAACACGACATGTTTAAATGGTGCAGCATTATTATAATTTAATGCCAAAGTTTTAATATTATCTAGATGTTCTCTATTTATCATTTTGCCTAATATCAAATTATAATATAATAGAGCCTTAATGAAAACCTTAGTTCTTATAACTGCTTTTAATGTCGAAAAGTTCTTAGAGGACGTAGTAATGCGTATTCCTAAAGAAATAAAAGCATTTAACCCTGAAATACTAATAATAAACGATTTTTCAAGCGATAATACCTTGCGAAAAATGAATGAGATTAAGAATAATATTAAACATTTAAAGATTACATGCTTATCAAATAAGACTAATTTGGGTTACGGAGGGAATCAAAAAGTTGGTTACCACTATGCAATAAAAAACAACTTTGATTATGTTGTTATGCTACATGGAGATGGTCAATATGCCCCTGAAAGTATAATAGACATGATTAAACCATTAGCTGAAAATAGATGTTCTGCAGTACAAGGTTCAAGAATGATAAAAAAATTAGATGCTCTTAAAGGTAGAATGCCATTTTACAAATTTTTTGGGAATATTTTTTTAACATATATTCAAAATTTATTATCAGGATTAAAAATGAGTGAATACCATTCAGGATACCGAGCTTATAGTGTTAATGCTTTAAAAAAAATTCCCTTTCACCTTAATTCGAATTATTTTCATTTTGATACTCAAATTTTATTACAGTTAAAAGTTGTAAATGAAAAAATATTTGAAATACCAATACCAACATTTTATGGCGAACAAATTTCTTCTCTTAAATCAATTCAATATGGTTTTGCAATTTTAAAAACAACAATAATTTTTTTTCTTCAAAAATTTGGAATTTTTCATGATATAAAATTTAGTTTTTCTAATGGTGAAGGTCCATCCAATTATTTATCAAAATTAAATTTTTTTAGCACACATTCTGTTGCTTTTAAAAAAATAAAAGAAAATTCAAAAATTTTATCAATTGGTTGCGGTAATGCTCATTTAGAAAAAGAACTTATAAAGAGAAAAAATTGTATAATTGATGGTTTAGATAGTTATGATGTTAAAAGTCTTGATTTTTTGAATAGTTTTAAAGTAATCAAAAATGATAAAGAGATTTTTGATTTAGATTTTAAAGAATATGATTACATACTATTTTTAGATGTCATTGAACATTTAAAAAAACCTGAGGAATTCATGAATTCATTAAATTATAAAATGGGTTTTTTTCCATATCAAAAATTGATAATTTCAACTCCTAATATTGCAAATATTTTTATTAGATTAAGTTTATTAATTGGTAATTTTAATTACGGTAAAAGAGGAATATTAGATAAAACACATACCAGACTATTTACGCTTAGTAGCTTTAAAAAAATCATTATAGAAAATAATTTTTCTATAAAAGAAACTATTGCTATTCCGCCACCATTTCCTTTAGCAATAAAAAATAATTTATTTTCAAAATTTCTGTTAAATTTATTTAGAATTTTAAATAAAATTTCTAAAACATTATTTGCTTTTCAATTTTTATCAGTGGTGAAGTCAAAACCAAATTTAGATTATCTTTTAGATCAAGCAAAAAAATAATATTTTAGTTTAAATTTCTCTATTTTTCCAAGTTGAAGGGGTTAATTCGTTGTCTATCTCAAGATCAATATGGTAATCAAAAGGTTTAGCACCTCTCTCCTTTATATAGTTTAATGTTTGTTTGATTCCATCAACTAAGTTGGTTTTTGTTTTATAATTTAAAAACTTTCTTGCCTTATCCGAAGAACAAGTTGCGTATTTAACCTCTCTAGGTCTATCTTTCTTGTAAATGGGCTCTAAATTAACTCCAGTTAGATTTGAGCAGATTTCTGCAATTCTATTAATAGTTACAAATTCTTCATCCGGGCCAATATTAATTATTTGTTTATTGAGATTTTTCTGATCCATCATTGGTATCAAACAACTTATGCAATCATCAATAAATGAAAAGCATCTTTTTTGCTCACCATCCCCATATATTACTGGAGCTTTGCCTTGTAACATTCTGTTCAACATTATTGAGACAACATTTCTAAATGGATCGTCATATTTTTGTCTTGGGCCAATAATGTTATGCGGTACTGCAATTACCCACTCGATTTTGTTCAGTTCGCATAAATTAATTAAAACATTTTCAGCAGCAACTTTTGAAACACCATAGGGATCTTCTGGTAATGGCGCCATATTTTCAATAAAAGGTGTTTTTTGAGACCCGTATCTTGCCATTGATGAGCAATAGATTATTCTTTTTACTTTATGTGTGATTGCTGCACTAAATACTGAGACAGATGCTAGATAATTATTTTTAGTTATTTCATATGGAGAGAAAACAGAAAGACCTTCATGGGCTGTAGCAGCGCAATGATAAACTATATCTGCACCCTTCATTAATTCTCGCATTTTATTTAAATCACAACAATCAGTTTTATAGAATTCTATATTGCTTGGAATATTATCTTCATATCCTCCGATCATATTATCAACACCGATAATTTTATGTCCCATTTTTGCTAAATGTTCCGCCAAATGAGATCCTAGGAAACCTGCGGCACCAGTTATGAAAATTTTAAATTTAGATTTAGACATTTTGCTAGTTAATATATTTATAATCTTATAAAATCAATGGAAAGTTGGTCTATACCAAGATTTTTTTCCCAAGATTGAATTGATTATTCCATTTAATCTATAAAAATATATATCTCGTTTTTTTTTATTCTTTAAAAAGAAATAAAAAATTATTTTCAAAAAAGAAGATATCAATTTTGGAAATATTAAAAGTAAAGCAATAATAAATCCTTTGTATTTCTTATGAAAATAGAAAGTAGACCACATCCAATGCCAATTTCTATTTTTTTCCAACTCATCTAAATCAAATTTTTTAACAGATGAAGCGCCTTCATGTCTTATAATAATTTTTGGATGTAAAAATATTTTACCTTTTTGGAGTCTTACTTTTTTGCATAAATCAATTTCCTCAAAATACAAAAAAAAATTTTCATCGAAAAAATTTTTACCAAATTTTTTCATATTAAAAAAAATTGCAAATCCTTTTAAATTTTCAACTTCTATTAACTTTTCACTCGATTGATCATATTTTTTATATTGACTATTCACTGGACCCATAAGCCAAAAATCTTGATGTGTTTCAGCAGAAGAAATAAAATTTTCTATAGAATTTTCTCCAATTATCGTATCTGGATTTAAAACCAAAGCATATTTAGTAGTAACTTTCGAAAGACCTAAATTATTTGCTACAGCATATCCTTTATTATCTCCTGTTAAAAAACATTCAACATTGGAATATTCCGTTTCTATTTCTTGCTTGAATAATTTGTTATTTGAGTTTTCAACAATGATTGTTCTTATGGATTTTGGAATAGAATTTAAACATAGACGAATTTTCTCTTCGCTTTTAAAGGTAGTGATAATTACGCTTAAGTCTTTTATTTCCATTAAATAATAATATTTGATTTTATACCTTATTTCTTTTACTAATTTATCACATCAAAACTTTTTATTCATGAAAATATAAGATGAAAAAAATCATTGTAACTGGCGGATCTGGTTTTATTGGAAGCAATCTAGTTAATTTTTTAATCAAAAAAAAATATTACGTCATAAATGTTGATAAACTTACCTACTCATCTAATAAATATGCCCATAAGGATAAGAATAAAAAAAATTATAAATTTTTCAAATTAGATATTAATAATAAGATTAAATTTATAAAAATTTTAAAGCAATATAATCCAGCGGCTATTTTTAATCTTGCAGCTGAAACACATGTTGACAGATCAATAGATGGCCCTAAAAAATTTATTCAATCTAATATATATGGTGTGTTTAATATTCTTGAGGCAATAAGATATTTTAAAAATAAGAAAAATAATATAAAGTTTATTCATGTATCAACAGACGAAGTCTATGGTGATATAAAAAATAATCAAAGATCAGATGAAAATTTTAATTACAAACCTAGTTCTCCTTATTCAGCTTCAAAAGCAAGTGCAGATCATTTAGTTAAATCTTATATTAGAACTTACGGAATTAACGCCGTTATTTCTAATTGTTGTAATAACTACGGTCCTTTTCAGTTTCCAGAAAAACTTATCCCAAAAATGATTTCAAATATTTTTAATAATAAACCTTTACCAATTTATGCAAAAGGAAAAAATTCTAGAGAGTGGATACACGTTAAAGACCATTGTGAAGCCTTATTAATGCTTTATTTAAAAGGTAAATCTGGTGAAAATTACAACATTGGTTCAGGATTAAATTTAAAAAATATCGATTTGGTTAATAAGATTATGAAAATCTGTAAACAACATGGAATTAAAATTGGAAAAAATTCAAAAGTAAAATTTGTTAAAGACAGACCAGGACATGATTTTAGATATGCTTTAAATAGTAAAAAAATTTCAAAGAAACTAAATTGGAGAGCAAAAACTAAAATTGATCAAGGTTTGAAGGAAACTGTAAAATGGTATTTAAAAAATAAAATATTTTTAAATAGAATTTCAAAAAAAATATATGAGCGTAGACTTGGTTTAAAAATATGATAAGCAAAGGGATAATTTTAGCTGGTGGAAAAGGAACAAGAATGAGTCCTCTTACAAAAGCAGTTAACAAACAATTATTGCCTTTATATGACAAACCATTGATCTTCTACCCTCTGTCAGTGCTTATGTTGGCAGGCATAAAAAATATTCTAATTATTGTTAACAAAGGGCAGCTAAATCAATTTCGAAAAATTTTACCAGAAAAAAATAATTTAGGTATTAAAATTCAATACCGAGAACAAACAAAACCCACTGGTCTGCCAGAAGCTTTTATTATTGGTGAAAAGTTTATAGGTAAAGATAAAGTAGCTATGATATTAGGGGACAATTTTTTTTACGGTCAAAGTTTAACTAAAATTTTAAAAAAGAGTTCATATATTAAGAATGGAGCTCAAATTTTTCTTCATCCAGTAAAAAATCCAAATTTATATGGTGTGGCCACTTTAGATAAAAATAAAAAAGTAATTAAATTAATTGAAAAACCGAAAAAAACTCATTCTAATTTGGCTGTAACTGGTCTTTATTTTTTTGATAACAAGGTGATTAATTACAGTAAATCCCTAAAGCCATCAAAAAGAAAAGAGTTAGAAATCGTTGATCTATTGAATAAATATAGAGTTAAAAAAAAACTAAAAGCAGAATTTATTGGTAGAGGGGGCTCATGGCTTGACACTGGAAATGTGAATGATTTTTATGATGCTTCAAATTTTATTTCCACAATTGAAAATAGACAAGGTTTAAAAGTTGCTTGTTTAGAAGAAATAGCTTTAAATAATAAATGGATAACTAATAAACAACTTAAAAATGCTATAAATTTTTATGGTAAATGTAATTATTCAAAATATTTAAAATCATTAATTGAATAATGCCCAGAATAATTGTTACAGGATCTGATGGAAGATTTGGAAAAATTCTTCAAAAATTAAATAAAAGACTTATTTTTAGAAATAGAAAACAATTAAATATTCTTTCAACAAATTCAATTTTGAAGAATTTTAAAAAATACAAACCCTCACACATTCTTCACCTAGCTGGTTTATCTAGGCCAATGAAAATTCATGAAGAAAATATTAATAAAAGTATTGATTTAAACATTATAGGCACTTGTAATCTTGTGAAGGAGGCTTCAAAAAAAAAAATCAAATTTATTTATCTTTCAACAAGTTATGTTTACCCAGGTAAAAAAGGTAACTATAAAGAAGAAGACCCTTTAAAGCCTTGGAATAATTATTCATGGTCAAAACTTGGTGGTGAATGTGCTGTTCAGATGTATAGCAATTCACTTATAATCAGGCTATGTATGACAGAAAAACCTTTTGTGCATAAGATGGCCTATGCAAACGTTAAATCTAATTTTATTTATCAAGAAGACGCTGCCAAAATAATTTTAAAAATTCTTAATAAAAAAGGAATTATAAATGTTGGTGGACCTAGTCAAACAATTTATAATTTTGTTAAAAAAGATAACAAAAAAATAAAGAAAAAATTTTCTAAAGGTGAATTCCCTAGGAGAACAGACATGAGTTTAAAGAAATTAAAAAAAGCTATAAATATATGATTGTTAAAAAAACAAAATTCAAAGATTTATTAATCGTTAAACAAAAAAATAATAAAGATAAAAGAGGAAATTTAAGGGAAACTTTTAACAACAAAATTTTAAGGAAAAAGTTTGTATTTGAGTACTGTACAACATCAAAAAAGAGTGTCTTTAGAGGGTTTCATTTTCAAACAAAAAAGCAGCAGTCTAAATTTGTAAATGTTCTTAAAGGAAAAATTCTAGACATTGTTATTGATTTGAGAAAAAAATCTAAAACTTTCGGAAAAACTTTTAGTATTATATTATCAAAAAAGAATGCTTTAGGTCTATACATACCAGCCGGTTTTGCCCACGGGTATTATAGTTATGATAAAGAAAATATAATTTATTATAAATTAGGTGATTATTACAATCCAAAATTTGAGAGCGGAATAAATTTTAATGACTCTACAATAAAAATTAAATTAAAAAATAAAAAAGTAAAATTATCAGAGAAAGATAAAAATTTAATGTCTTTTAGAGAGTTTAAAAAAAAAATAAAGTATCTTTAATTTAAATTACTTATATCCTTGAATAAAATGGGCAATTTCGAATGTTTTGTATATTTTCTAAACCAATATGACATAAATCTCTCAGCCAAAAAACCATAGATTCTCTTAAGCCCATACCCTTCTAATTCAAAACCAAATTCTTTTTCACATCTTTGAAGCCAGGGAAATATTGTATCGTAATATTTTTTTAAGGTTTTATTTGATTTACAAATAAACATATTGTGAGGATTAAAAGAAATTTCAGTATTAACGAAGTATCTAAAATCCTCTCTATCATTATTTTCAAGTAACCCTATTGCTTTTTCTAAATTACCTTCCCCGTGCATTACATCAAAATGAAATTTTATATTTCTTTTATCTTTGTCAAAAAGAAGATTTGGTTTTGAAATTATCTTTAAAAAACTTTTTTTAAATAACTTTGAGAATTTAAATTGATTTATATATAGAGGCTCGCCTAAAATTGTTTCATATTCATCAAAACTACTAGGTATTTTTTTTAATATATTCTCCTTTAATGCTTTGATATTATTAATTTCATTTTTATCAAGTGTATTTGTCCAATATTTTCTGTATTGACAAAATCCAATCCATTTATGATCATTTAAATTGTTAATCTCATTTTTCCATAGCCAATAATGAAAGCTATATTCACCATAATATGGATTTTTTTTAGAGATATTTTTTCCTTTATTGTCTGAAATAAATTTGGAAGAAACTATATTTTGACCTAAACCAACGGGAATATAATCAAGCTTTTTTATCTTTTCATAGTGGTCGTTATAAATAGTGATGCAATACATTCTCATAATTAATCTAAAATTTTTTCAATTTCATCGTGATCAATGAGGTTCATAAATTTTTGATGATTATTAAAATAATCTGCAAATTTTAAATTTTTAAAATTTTTCTCTTTCAATATTAAACGATTCTTGTTTTTTCTTTTAAATACAACTCCAACCCCATGATCTGCCTTACAGGTGTAAGTATCCGTATCATCATATGTTCTAGAATGAACAATTGCTTTCCAAACATCTCCGTTCCAGTGACCATAAATTCTTGGAACTATTTGATTCCAAATTTTTTTTGGTAAACAATCATGAATTAAAATCACTCCTTCATTATTTAGAAATTTAAGTGAATTATCTATATCTTTAATAGTTTGCTCATATGTATGAAGGCCATCTAAAAAAATTATATCAAAAAAAATTTTGTTGTTCGAAAAAAATTCATCGCTTGTCATTCTTAGAGTGCCTCCTTTAGAAGGGTCAACCCCAACTTTACTAGCGACAACTATTTTTGAAAAATTTTCATCATTGTCACAACCTACTTCAAGATAGTTTTTATATTTTTTTTTATCAATAATTTTTTGTATGATCTCAGTCCTTGATGGTAAGTTTGCCCAATTATAATCCAGCCTCTTAAAAAACTTTTCACC
>MDTB01181324.1_pt1 | contig 10280 bp, 6 predicted proteins | sample 811161 | NCBI WGS metagenome assembly MDTB01 (sample SAMN05326650, study PRJNA326480) | marine metagenome | isolation source: seawater | place: Mediterranean Sea | collected 2009
GCCCGGGATCAGCACATCCACACCTTGGGCCACCAACGGTTTGGCTTGGGCCTCGAATAACCTAGCCACTTCCACCTCACCTCCATCCTTGTCAAACGCAGCGAGAATGGCCCCCGGTTGAAATTCCATGGCATGCACTCCGGTCACCCGCTCGCGCAAGCCATACTTACCAATTTGATGGTGGAACCAGGGAATATAACGCGGATTGATTGTCACAATACCAACCTTCTGGCCCAATTGGCACGCGTACAACATTGAGGCCTCGCCTAGGCCGTGCACCGGAATATCAACTGACGCGCGAGCTTCGTATAAGCCAGGTTCCTGAAAATGTCCGATTGCGAAACCGTCATAACCGTCTTTTTCCGCCTGGATGGCATTGCAGATCATTTCCCGGCCAGTACGCCATTCTTCCAAGGAATGTGCGTAAGCATCGCCCGGCGTGATGCCGATTATTTCTACGACCGTACCCTCATCGACGATATCGTCCAGGTGTTTTTGTAAATGATCCCAGTAGGTCCCGGCCTGGTCCCGGTCAGTATAACTTTGATAGGCGATCCGAATAGGGTCCATTTGGTACGTCCGTATTTTTATTGCTTCTTTCCTATACCTTGCAGGATATCAAGGAATACCAGGTACACAAATACCCTTTAAAATCCACACCGCCGGTAAACCCATACATTCTCCCGAAAGGCGCGGGCGAGAAACATTCTATGAACTTCGTCGGCGCCGTCCACCAGGCGTGCTTGACGGTTAGAACGTTAAATCCATTCCTCCTAGTGATATTGGAGCGTCTTCAGGGAGAAAGGTCAAACCGTATCCCTTCAAACTGTATACCTATTGAAATTCTGGACATATATCCTCAGGATAGGGGCACAAACATCTCCCATTAAGTTAGAGAAAGCAGGGCCCCAGCCATGATAAAAACCGTTGCCCAACTTGTGGTCCAGTCGTTGATAGATAACGGGATTGATCAGTTATACTGCCTGCCCGGGGTCCAAAATGATGATTTCTTTGATGCCCTGTATGATGAACAGGATAAGGTCTCACCCATCCAAGCTCGTCATGAACAGGGTGCGGCCTACATGGCGCTCGGTGCCGCGCTCGCCACAGGTAAGCCGCAAGCTTGCTGCATCGTTCCGGGGCCTGGTTTTTTAAACGCCGCCTCGGCCATCGCTACAGCTTACTCCTCTAATGCACCGGTGATGACAATGGTTGGGCAAATACCGAGCGGCGCTATTGGCAAGGGCTTTGGACTGTTACATGAAATTGCGGATCAGAGTGGCATTCTGGCTGGATTAACAAAACACGCAACGATGATCTGCAACGGCGACGAAGCCGCCGGCCAACTCCGCCACGCCTGGGACCTACTTCGGAGCGGGCGCCCAAGGCCGGTCGGCATCGAAGTTCCCGTTAATATTTGGACCAAGATGGCTAAGGCAACGGCACCTGTTCCAAACGACGAAGTAACCACCCCGCGCCCAGACCCCTCGTCTCTGGACACCGCCATCAGTCTCATCTGCAACGCCAAGGCACCGATGATCGCCGTCGGATCTGGTGCCCAGGGCGTTTCCCAACTCGTTACCGAACTGGCAGAGCGCTTGAGCGCTCCGGTCACCGCGTTTCGTAACGGGAACGGTGTCGTTTCCAGCGACCACGCCCTACGCATTAATATGCCAACGGGCCATCGGCTTTGGCCTGATTGTGATCTGCTTATCGGCGTCGGAAGCCGGATGCAGGCCCAGCGTATGGGTTGGGGCTTGGACGAAGACGTTAAAATCATCCACGTCGATATCGATGAAGAGGAACTTACTCGTATCTCCACACCTGATGCCGCGATCCACGCCGATGCAGCAAACGCGTTGCCTCTTCTTATAGAAGCTCTCGGCGACCAACCGGACCGAACGGGTTGGGCTGAGAAGGTCGCGAGCGTCAAACAAGAAGTTCAAACAGCGTTATTGGCAGATCTGGCGCCACAGGCGGCCTGGCTCAGTGCCATTCGGGAGGCACTGCCCCGGGATGGCATTTTTGTCGATGAGTTGACCCAAATGGGATACGTCTCGCGCATCTTGTTTCCCACTTATAGCCCTCATACCTTCGTGAGCACGGGATATCAGGGCACTCTGGGCTGGGGAATCGCAGCCACAACCGGGGCTGCACACGCCCGCCGGGACGTACCAGTCGTTGGAATTGCAGGGGATGGCGGTGCCCTATTCACCATTACTGAACTGGCAACCGCCGTGCACCACAACATTCCCGCGACCTATATCATTTTCAACGATAACGCGTTCGGGAATGTCCGCCGGTTCCAAATAGAGCAGTACAACAACCGACCCATTGCATCGGATTTGACCAGTCCGGATTTTGTTGCGCTTGCCCGCAGCTTTGGCGTAACTGCAGAGCGGGCGGAGACACCAGATGCCTTAAAATCGTGCCTCAGGCGGGCAATCGCCAACGACGGCCCGAACTTAATCGAAGTTCCAGCACCTGCTGACCTTCCGTCTCCATGGCCACATATTATGTTGCCCAAAAACCGTGGAACCTAAGGCAATAAGGTAAAGACTATCCGCCAGCATTCGCCAGTCTTGATTTAAGTTTACCGAGGACCCGCCGCTGAGTATTTAACTTGATCGCAAGATGCCGAATGGAACTTGGGGTCCCCTCTTTGGCTTTTTTTAGCTGGAGGGGTTGCTCTAATTTAGTGGTGCTTTTTTGCAAACCCTTAACACGGTTTTGAATTAGTCATAATTATAAAGCTGCAGCAATCGTGACCTTCGACGATCCAAGCATTGCCGTCGGGGCCCACGTCGTTTCACACGCCCGCACCGCTGATTTTTAACCTGTGAGCGCCCTCGCGCTGATAAATGCTGTGATTTTTTGGCGTTGATCCGTTTCGACATTCAAACGCTTCTATTTTGCCCTTCGCCAATGGCATCGGTTGTGCCATCGATTCTAATCCAGTCTGATCTGTGATATCTCCAGATTCCGTCTCGATCATTAACCGCCCAGGGTAAGTCACTTGCGTGCGCATTCACTCAGACGGATTGCCCACCGACAAAAACCCATTTGTCGGACTTCCAGCGAAGCAATTTATATCCGTGGGGAGAGCGTTTCCCGCGTAACATCCGGGCGGCGTCCCCAACGACAAAAAGCTCACATCCTATGTTCGGCAGTTTTTGCGCATCGTTCGCCGTCGTCGAGGGACAAAACTAAAGGCCAAAAAGATCGGAAGGCACCTCAATTTCTGCCGCAAGATTACAACGCCAGACGTGGCACGTCCTTTCCCTGTACCCTCTTTGCCGCCGCCAATTAAGAGGGGCTCCAAAATATAGGACAGGTCATTGGCCTTGTTTAAGGCAAGGAAGGCACGATCACAGTGATGCGGGTCACTTTTCGAGACGATTTAAAAAGATTGATGCGGAATCAAGGACGGACGGCACCGCCAAAGATGGTTTGAACAGGCTGTCCATTCCCGATCCAGTAGGTGAGTTCTGCAGGCTCCGTGATGTCCCAGATAACAAAATCGGCGGCTTTGCCGATTTCTAAGGTCCCTGTATCAGCCTCAATGCCGAGCGCTCTAGCGGCATAAATGCTCACACCTGCGAGAGCTTCTTCCGGCGTCATCTGAAACAGGGTCGCCGACATGTTCATCATTGTGAGAAGTGATTGTGCGGGCGAGGACCCGGGGTTGAGGTCCGTCGCAATGGCGATGGGCACATTATTGTCCCTTAACGCATCCATCGGTGGCAGTTGGGTCTCTCGCAAAAAATAAAATGCTCCGGGCAGGAGTACCGCGACTGTTCCCGACGCCGCCATGGCCTCGACCCCGGCTTTATCGAGATATTCAAGATGGTCGGCAGAAAGGGCGCCATACTCGCAGGCAAGCTGTGTGCCGCCAAGGTTGCTCAACTGCTCCGTATGAGCCTTGACCGGTAAATTATGGGCGGCCGCTGTCTCAAAGACCCGCCGCGTTTCGTCAATGGTAAACCCGATACCTTCACAGAATACATCCACAGCATCAGCCAAGCCTTCTGCCGCTACCGCGGGGATCATCTCGCGGCAGACAAGATCGATATAGCCCGCGCTATCACCTGCATAATCTGCTGGCAGAGCATGGGCTCCCAGAAAAGTTGTTTTAACCCGGACCGGCAATTTCTCCCCCAACTTGCGGGCAACACGCAACATTTTCATTTCGGTCTCAGTGTCGAGCCCATAGCCCGATTTAATTTCCACTGTTGTTACGCCTTCACTCATCAGGCGCTGGAGTCGGCGTTCCGCACGCTCAAAGAGCGCGCGTTCGGTCTCCTCCCGCGTGGCCATCACAGTGGACCGGATGCCCCCACCCGCTCTGGAGATTTCCTCGTAACTGGCCCCCTTTAAACGAAGTTCAAATTCTCTCACCCGGTTTCCACCGAAGATCAGATGTGTATGGCAATCAATAAGACCCGGCGTCATCCATTGGCCTCCGCAGTCCCGAACGGTTTCCGCGAGATCATCAGCGCGCCCGGGCAGATCCGCCAGGGGGCCGAGCCAAGCGATTTTGCCGTCATCGACGGCAAGGGCCGCAGTCGATTGCAAACCGTAGGCCTCTCTCCCGCCGGTCATCGTTGCAATATTCACATTGATCCAGAGTGATTGCCATTGTGCCATTGAACACGCTTACCCATCAGTTTTCTGTTTATACCGCACGAATATTACATCGGTCAGCTTCGACGCTCCCCAGAGCGTAACGCGAATGGCCCGGGGGATGAACACCAAAATATTTACGTCGCTTGATGTCATAGCACGCCCATCACATGCGCCAATGAACGTGTCTCGCGCCCAGCCCGGCATCGGAAAAGGTATCAGATCTGGCCGCTGGCCTGACGGAGTAACTGTGCGAGGTTCTAGTGACGGCTCAACCACCTCCACGTCAATATGAGACACTTGCGACCTGGCAGATCTCTCGGTTTAATAAGATGCCGATCTCGAATTGTTGTACCGTCCTGGACCGGTCTTCAGCCGGGATCAAAGCCGGATAAGAGGTTTCTGCCAAATGCCCCAAACCTATCAATTTGATCACCTACTTTCAGCTGGTGGTTGGCTCTCGCCGGGGTGCGTCTCGGTGGATGATGGAGGCATAATAACCGCTATTTCCAAAGATCCAGACAGTAATGCCGAGAAACTGTCTGGTGCCTGTATTCCCGGCATGCCCAACCTTCATTCCCACGCCTTTCAGAGAGCCTTGGCCGGTCTCACGGAAATCGGTGGCGGCGCAGAAAACAACTTTTGGAGCTGGCAAAAGGTAATGTATGAATTTCTAACCATACTCACGCCGGAAGATGTCGAGGCCATTGCCGCCCAACTCTATGTCGAGATGCTCAAGGGCGGATACACGTCCGTGGGTGAGTTTCATTATTTACACCACGGCCCCAGCGGCACTGCATATGACGACCCGACAGAAATGTCGAACCGAATTTTTAGCGCTGCAAGGCAAACGGGTATCGCACTGAGCCATTTGCCAGTACTCTATACTCAGGGTGGGTTCGGCGATCAGCCACCTTTGAACGGACAGAAACGCTTCCTCCACGACATTGATTCTTTTGTCCGTTTAGTCTCCGAGTTACAGACCCGGTGCCGCTCGTTACCCTGCACAGAAACGGGTATGGCCTTTCATTCCCTCCGCGCGGTCTCGCCTGCGATGATGACGGAAGCACTCGATATCATCACTGAAGGTCCCGTCCATATTCATATCGCGGAACAGATGCGAGAGGTCACACAATGCCTCGAATGGTCACGTCAGCGCCCCGTTGAGTGGCTGTTTGACACGCATCACATCGACAACCGATGGTGTCTTGTGCACGCGACCCATATGACTAAAGAAGAGACCGCCTCGATCGCTAAAAGTGGCGCCGTGGCCGGTCTTTGTCCCAGCACGGAAGCAAATTTGGGCGACGGACTGTTTCCATTGCCGGGGCATTTGGAGCAAGGCGGGAGTTTTGGTCTCGGCTCCGACAGCAACACTAGCGTCGATGCGGCGGACGAAATACGTCTTCTGGAATACGGTCAACGCCTACACCTGCAACAACGGAACATTGCCGCCGCTGGCGATGGGCTCTCGACCGGCGCCTCCCTGTTTCAGGCAGCGCTCCAGGGCGGTGCGACAGCCCTAGCCCAGCCTGTGGGATCTCTCAGGATCGGCCGGCAGGCAGACATGGTCCTGCTGGATACGGATCACCCGGTGTTGGCCGGCCGTTCGGGAGACGCCATACTAGACACATGGATTTTTGCGGGCGGGCGGGCAGTTATTAAAGATGTCTTTGCCGCCGGTCGGCGCGTTGTCCGCGACGGCAGACACGCGGAAGAAGACCGCATCGCAGACACTTACCGACAAACCGTTCGCCGCCTGAGCCATTGAGAACTTGAACAAAACCCAGCGACAAAATTTAAATCAACGAAACAATATCGATATTGGGAGAAACAGCATGAAGACAACTGGCGTTGCCGTAATTGGTTCTGGGGGCATTGGTACGCTCCGGGCTCATTCGTGCACACAAATACCGCAGGTGGACTATCTCGCCGTTTGCGACACAAAGCAGGATAAATTAGGGGACCTTGCAGCGGCGACAAACGCCGACATGCGGACGGCAGATTATGAAGAAGCGATTCGGGATGAGCGTGTCGGTGCTGTCTTCGTTTCGACGGATGAGGAAAACCACCATGGCCCGGCGGCCTTGGCCGCAGAACTTGGCAAACCCGTCCTTATTGAAAAACCTTTCGTCCTAGACTTGGACGAGGCTGACGACATCCTCGCCAAAGCCAAGGCGAGCGGATCTGAAGTGTTTGTTGGCTATACTCAGCGGTTCCGGCGCCGTTATCTGCTCGCCAAACAAGCGGTGCAACAGGGACAACTGGGCGACATCGTCATGGCCATGGGGAAAATTTATGTCACCAGGGCGGTTGGCGAGGCGGTGGCAAACCGCTCACCCAACACGACCCCCTCCATCAACACCCTGACCTATCTGGTTGATTTGATCCTTTGGTATATGGAAGGTAAAAAACCGGTCGAAGTCTATGCCCGGGCCGCGAGTGTCGTTTTTAAGAAATATAACCGCGATGACTTTCAATGGATGATAGTGACATTCGACGATGGCAGTGTCGCCACCTTGGGGACAAGCTGGCTGCCACCACATCATTGGCCCGCCTATACGGCGACCATGGAAATCGATTTGCATGGCGCGACGGGCGCCCTCAACATTGATGACGCCCATCGCGACGTCGTCCTGGCGCCGGGAGAACCCATTCCCTGCCCTTATACGCCTGAGCATGAGGTAAACGTCGCGTTTCTCGGCTCAGCCATGCCAGGCGACTTTGCTCTCGGAGAATTCTTCGGGCCCATGAAGGAAGAGTCAGATGCCTTCATCCGCTATTCCCTCGGTATCGGAGGCGTGGGACTGGCCACAGGCGAACATGCTCGTAACGTGCTCGCCCTGACCATGGCCGCTGACCGTTCCGTCAAAGAGGGTGCACCGGTAAAGTTATAAGCGGCAGGACACCAAAAACGGTAGAAGCGGCAGAGCTAGTTAGTTTTGAACGGGTTCGACACTGGGCATTCGAACCCGCCAGGCGGCGCCTTTGCTCCAAGCCAGCATGTTGGCTGCTGCCGGTTCTTCACCGTCGAGATACAGCACCGTGCGCCAAGCAAGGCTTAGCATACAAGACGTGACAGGCGGTCCATCCCAGTCCGCGACATCCAGGATGGGCCTGAGCGTCGGCATGCCAGTGCCGAGCATAACGATGGCATCGAGATTTTTGTACTCCAGAAGCTTGAGACTTTCTGCCGCACTACCTGCCTGAAGACTATAGATCGGGTGGAAATCGCTGTCCGGGTTGAAAGCACTAGCAACTTCCGCCACGGTAAACCCTGCGCTCTCCCAGTAATTGATACTGCTCTCCGTGAGGTCAGGCGGATAGGGTGAAGCGAGACCGATCCGCTTGGCGCCCAAAGCCAAAAAAGAGTCACAGACGGCACGGGCGGCGGTCACAAAGGGATAGCCGCGTTTTCTTAGAATCGCATCGCAGATCTCGGCCTCCCGCGCCTGGCCAATCAGATAAGATGCCCCCGTACATCCAAAGCAAGCCGCGTCAATTGGTGCGTTTGCAAACCGATCAAAAGTAGCCTCAATCTGATCGACATAATCATAAAGGCGATCAACAATGGTGCCTTTATCGCTTGTCATGCGGGCATTGATCATCCCGACACCAGCGGGCCAGAGAATATTAAACTCGGGCTCCACAGTGGTATTGGCTTGCGGCGTCAACACCCCAACAAGCCCGCGTTTTGCATATTCAAGATCCGCCATCTGCGTTAAAATTCCTCCTTGATCAAACGATCGTAATTGGCAAATGCCATGCGCGATAGTAAATACTTGGATTTAGGTGACCATCATAGTTTTGTGTGACCATCCAATCGCAGGGAGACTGACTTGACAACTGATAAAAACAATGAACGGGTGATCATTGCCGGGGGCGGCCCCGTCGGCTTGTTTGCCGCGGTCCGGCTCAGCCAGTTTGGCATCCCCGTGGCGCTGATTGAAGCCGCTGAGACCGTCAACAAGGATATACGGGCATCCACCATCCATCCGCCGACGCTCGACATGATGAAGCCCTATGGTATTAGCGCCCAGGCTGTGGCCGGGGGCATGCCCGCGCGCCAATGGCAAGTCCGCATGCATACAACCGGTGAGAAAGCCGTCTTTGACATGGGGTGTATTGCGGATGTCACAGACTATCCCTTCCGCCTACAATTCGAACAAAGTAAATTATGCGCCATCATGGGGGAGATGCTCGTCGCGGATCCCTTGGTTGAGATATATTATGGGACACAGGTCGAATCGTTCGAACAGGATGAAGACAGCGTTACGATTTTTGCTGACCAAAACGGTGAGCCTGTGTCCATTACCGGACGCTTCCTGATCGGAGCAGATGGCGCGGCAAGTTCAGTCAGGGAACACTTGAACCTTGCCTTCGAGGGGTCGGTGTATCCAGAGCGGACCGTTCTGGTCACCACACCATTTCAGTTTCATGAGCATTTGGATGACATTTCAAACGTCAGTTATTGTTGGGATACGGATGGTAATTTCAGCCTTTTACGGCTACCGGACCGTTGGCGTGTCAGCTTGTATTTCCCCGAGGGCCTCACACCGGAAGAGGCGCTGGACAATGACCATCTAGAAGCCCGCCTGCAATCCATCTGTGCCACTGGCCAATCATTTGATATTACGGATAAACGGGTGTACCGCGTTCACCAACGCATTGTTGAAAAATACGATCATGGTCGGGTTATCTTGGCTGGGGACGCGGCGCATATAAACAGCCCAACTGGTGGCATGGGCATGAATGGTGGCCTGCACGACGCCCACAATTTGACAGAAAAGATAGACAAAATCTGGCACGGGGGCGGCGACCTCTCCCTGCTCGCGCTCTATTCACGTCAACGCAAACCAATTGCGGAGCGCGAAATCATGCAGCAGGCCGATCGTAACCGGAAACGGATGACGGAAAAAGATCCAGAGAAACGACGCGCCTCTCTCCTGCAATTGCAGGAAACGACGTCTGATGCAGAAAAACAACGGGCCTATCTTATGAAGTCGTCCATGTATGACGGTCTGGCGGCGGCGGCGACCATCACCTGACACACCCGTAATCAGCGGGAGGGCAGTAAGGTCACCAGATCCTGCTTGATCACTTTGCCAAGTCCGGTCTTAGGAAGCTCATTGACGAAGAAAAATCCCGCTGGCACTTTATAGGCCGCTAGCCGGGCGCGACAGTGGGTGTCCAGAGATTTTTCATCCGTTGCCCCGCCGATGATAAACACGGCGACATCTTCCCCCCTCTCGGGATGCGGCCATGCGACTGCCACAGCGTCCGTAACGTTGGGATGGGAAAGCACGGCCTGCTCGATCTCGCCCGGGTAAATATTGACGCCATTTCGGATGATTACATCTTTGGCCCGTCCCACCAGATATAAAAGCCCGTCCGGATCCAGGCGGCCGACGTCGCCCGGGTAATACCATCCGTCCCGGAAAGCTTCAGCACTGGCGGCAGCGTCGTTGTGAAAATGATCAGAAACCCCCGGACTTTTGTAGCGGATGAGTCCAGCCTCGCCAGCGGGTCGCGAAGTGCCGACGTCATCGACAATTTGAATTTCTGTCTGATAGATCGGCTCGCCGACAGAATAGGCCGCCTCTCCCACATGCTTAGGCAAGAGGATTGATGTCCCGCCCCCCTCCGTCGAGCCATAA
>MDTB01001838.1_pt1 | contig 10279 bp, 9 predicted proteins | sample 811161 | NCBI WGS metagenome assembly MDTB01 (sample SAMN05326650, study PRJNA326480) | marine metagenome | isolation source: seawater | place: Mediterranean Sea | collected 2009
TATTTCCATAATATTATTATTTTAGAAATTATTTATATAGCAAAATTAAATGAAAAAGGAAATTAGTAGAAAATTCTGTGTAGCTCCAATGATGGGTTATACGACGCCTTATGCTAGGAAACTTTATAGAATTTTATCAAAAAATAGTTTTTTATTTAGTGAAATGATAGCAACAAAATCACTGATTTATTCAAAGAGTAAAGGTAATATTATTGATAATGACTTTGATAACCCTGTTGCTCTTCAGGTAGGTGGCTCTGAAATTGATGAGTTAAAAAAAGCTTCTCAAATAGCAATAAAATATAACTATGATGAAATTAATTTAAACGTAGGTTGTCCAAGTAAAGCAGTTCAAAAAGGAAGTTTTGGTGCTTGTCTAATGAAAGATAAGATACTGGTTAGAAATTGTATGGAAGCTTTACAGAATGATAAAATTGAAGCAACACTAAAGTGTAGATTAGGATTAGGTAGGGAATTAAATTATGAGTTCTTTGAAGAATTTATTGATGAGATATCAAAGATTGGAATTAAAATTATTTATGTACATGCCAGAAATGCAATATTAAGTGGTTTTAGCCCTCAGGCAAACAGAACTATACCGCCCCTCAAGTATGATTTTGTAAAAAAAATTAAAAATAAATTTCCTAACATAACATTCATCCTTAACGGCGGTATAGATAATCTTGATAAAGCGGCAAACCTACTAAATGAATTTGATGGCGTAATGGTTGGAAGATTAATTAAAAATAACCCATTTATATTAAAAGAAGTTGATAAAAAAATTTTTAAAGAAAAATATAAATCAATTAATGAAGATATAATTAATAATTATTTTGAATACATAAAACCAAAAATAGGTTTTGAATCAATATTTAGATTATTAAGCCCACTATTAAATATCTTTTTTTCTATTCCTAATAGCAAAATTTATAAATCTAAGATTAATGAATATATGAAAGATCAAAAAATTAATTGATGAAACAATAATTAGTAGTTATTTTGAGTATATTAAACCAAAATTAGGTTTTGAATCAATATTTAGATTATTAAGTCCTTTATTAAATATTTTTTACTCTGTTTCTAATAGTAAAGTTTATAAAAATAAAATTAATGATTATATGAAAAAGCAAAAAATTAATTTAATCGAAGATTTATTAATAAAATTTATGAGTGAGAGAAATCTCAGTTAATTTTTAATATGGTATATGATAAGAAAAACTTAAAATCTCAACGCCAGGATTTTTATCACCTAAATTTGCATTTGAGATATGACTAAATGAAACTCCAATTCTATTTTTGTTTTTTAATTCATAGCTTATTTCTAGTGAAGTTCTAAATTGTAGATCATTTCCTAATTTTTTTCCAGAACCATCATTATAAATACCAGCACCAAAACTTGGTGTAAAAAAGAATTTGTTATTTTTTCCTTCAAATAACTCACCTAAATTATCCTCAAAATAGATACCAGTTAAAAAATAAGAAGCATTGTCGTTAGTATATTCAAATCCAAAAAAAGGCTTCAAGAAAAAAAAGTTGTCTTCTTCTGGTCCAATATTAATTAATGATTCATCACTTCTGTATTCATACCTAAAATCTGTAGATTGATTTTTTTCAGAGCCGTCAAATTTTACATCATAAATACCAAGTCCAAAAACATTTATTCCTTTTGTAAGTGCTATATTCGGTATCCAAAAGATTACCATTAGAATGCAAATTCTGATCACTCAAGTATCTTATAATTATTTTTTTTAGCTATCAAACAAAAAATTCTTTATTTTGTTGAGAAATGTCCAATAAAGATTTTTTTAATTTTTCTAGAGCTTTAGTTTCTATTTGTCTTACTCTTTCTTTACTGATTTTTAATTTTTGTCCAAGCTCATCAAGAGTAATACTTTTTTCTCTAAATTTTCTTAAACGTATAATAATTTTTTCTCTTTCATTTAAAGTATCTATAGCTTTATTAATGAAGTCTTTTTTTATATTTTTATCATTGAAGTCTTCAAATGACTCTTCTGGATTAAAGCGATCGTCTGCTAATAGACTCATTAGATCGTTTTCAGTCTCGCTATCAACTTTTTGATTAAGATGTAAGTCTCCACTTGTAAGCCTAGATTCCATATTTTGGACTTCTAGAGATTTAACATTAAGCATATTTGACACTTTATTTATTTCTTCTTGACCCATAAATTCTCTTGAAACAGCATTTATTTGTTGTTTAATTTTTTTTAAGTTGAAAAATAGAGCTTTTTGAGAAGCAGTTGAACCAGTTCTTACAACAGACCAATTTTTTAAGATATAATCTTGTATAGATGCTCTTATCCACCAAGATGCGTAAGTTGAAAGTCTAAAATCTTTAGAAGTATCAAATTTTTCGAGGGCATGCATAATTCCAAGGACACCCTCATGAATGAGATCATCGATTGGAAGTCCGTAACTAGAATATTTTCTAGCATAAGAAACTGCCAAACGTAGGTAAGAGTTTAATATTTTTTGAAGAGATCTAGGTGTTTTGTTATCTCTCCAATCATTAATAAGCTTGAATTCCTCATCCTTTTCTAGGATTGCTGCTTTCTTAGAGAGTTCAATAAGATTATTCGAGAAAAAGAAGTTTTTTGCAACCATACATATTTATACGTATAGATTTAAGATTGGATCAATTATTTTCAAATAAATCTAATATTTCGCCATTTTCCCTGAAAATTCCACAGAGTATATTTTTATTTGATAAGGGTTGTTTGAACAGAGTGCATACAACTTCATTGATTGAATTTTCTATGTGATTTGAGTGCTTAGATTCATAACCTCTTACTATTCTAATAAATGTCTTATATGGTTCCTTTATTTTTGAAAAATTTTGAAAACCCCACCAAAAACAATCATTTTGTGCTGATAAAGGTCTTGTAATATCAACACCTCTATTAACAAATAATATTTTTTTTGTATGTGAATAAGCAGCATGTTTTAAATTTAAAAAATATTGTGAATGACCTGGGTACATTTTTACTGTGTTATTTAGCAAAGATGTCCACTTTGATATTTTTAGGGTACCGGAGGATGCTGTATTTTTAATATCATCTTCAGAAAAACCATATGAGTTTAATGTTTTATTAACGCCATGCTCAAACATCCATTGTATGATTTCTGTAGGATTAGGAGCAAGTTGTAATTGTAATAGTTTACTAAACATTTCTTCTTGAGCTCCTCTTAAGAAAATTATCGCCTCTGGTTTTAATTTAAATTTTGCCATTAGATTAAATCTTAAATCCAAAACACTTGTTAATGTTTCTTTTGAATCATCCCCTAAACCTATTATGTTGCCTAAGAAAATTAATTTATCGTCTTTATTAAAATTTTTTAGTATAAATTTTTTTATTGAATTAAATGATTTTAAATTTGAATGTATAGAGCCAATTGCCCAAATCTTTTCTGATTTGCTTATTTCTATAAAATTACTCGTATTGTCCAAAATATTATTTTTTTAATAATATTTGTTCAATCTTTTCAGTTGACTGAAAATAATCTGTCTTCTCTACAGCGGCCACCTCTCTTGCTAATCTTTCAATAGCAACTTGAAACATCTGTCTTTCACTGTAAGATTGTTCAGCTTGACTGCTTTTTCTAAACAAATCTCTTACTACTTCTGCAATCTTAATTGGATCACCAGAAAATATTTTAGTTTCATATTCTTGAGCTCTTCTACTCCACATTATTCTTCTTATTTTAGGTTTGAGTTTTAAAGTATTGAAAACATTTTCAATTACTTTTTTTGATGATATTTTTCTTAAGCCAACCTCATCTTTTTTTTCTAAAGGAACTCTTATTATTAATTTAGACTGTTCCATTTTAACGACATAGAAACTGGTTTTAATATTTGAGATTTCCATATTTTCTATTTTAGTTATCTCACCTACACCATGCTTTGGATAAACTACAACTTCACCAATTTTAAAGTCAGAAATTTTCTTTTTATTCATTTATTCACCTGGTTTTTCACTAAAATATTTTTCATATTTATCATCAATATTGTTCCAATCTTCTGCGTCAGCAGGTGGGGGTTTTTTTTCACTAATATTAGGCCAAATTTCTGAGTATTTTCTATTGATTTCAGCCCACTTTTCTATTCCATCTTCTGTGTCTGAAAGAATGGCTTCAACTGGACACTCTGGCTCGCAAACACCACAGTCTATACATTCATCTGGATGAATAACAAGCATATTTTCTCCTTCATAAAAACAATCAACGGGACACACTTCTACACAGTCCATGTGCTTACATTTGATACATTTTTCATCTACAACATATGTCATATTATTTAGTTATTTTACTTAGAGCTCTTTTTTTAGCATTTCCAGAGTTTACATCAGAAATATAAAGCAATCCAGCAAGTCTTCTTATCACATTTGATTCAAAATCATGTATTTCTCCATCAGACAATACAATTTCCCATAAAGTCTCTATCAGAAGGAGTTTTTTATCTTCATTAAAATTTTTATTAATAAAGGATGTATAATGGTGAAGAGATTTTGTATTATTTTTATTACTTATTGCCTCTTTAAGCATTTGATCCACATCTTCTTCACTTTCCTCAAAAACATTAATTAAACATGTCTTAATTTTATTTAATTCACTTTCATCAATTTGTCCGTCAGAATATGCAGCTTCAATCATTAATCCACATAATAATTCAAGTTTTTTATTATCTTCTTTGTATTCTAAAGAATTTTTGTCACTTAATATTTTTTTTAAAAAATTTATCAATTTTACCTACATTTTACACTATTAAAGAAGTTTTTCTAAAACTGCAAAGGGAGAATCTGGATCTCTTGCCGCCTTACTTGTATTAATTTTTTTTGATTTTTTATCTTGGTTTCTTTTTGTCATTTTATTCATTTCTTTTTTAGTATTTCCAATAAAAAAGATTTTTTTTTCGTCAGAAAGAACTAAATGATCATACCCACAAAAAGTCATTATGTCCTTTAATTGGTTACTGTTACAACCAATAGGATTCATAAGATCAGCAGATTCTAAAAAAGGTCCTTTTTTAAGTTTTTGTCTTGCTATAAAAAAAATTTTTTCAAAGACATCTATTCTGAATGAAAAATTATTAATATTAATATACCCTATTGATTGCCAATAGCTGCTAGGCATTTTTACTTCAGTGGTAAAAGATACTCTACCGTTTAGTGGTAGTGGTAAAAAATCATCAATGTCATCTTTATTAAATATTTTCCACAAAATTGCGCAAGTTTCTATAGGTTTTTTCTTTAAAAGATTTGGAATGTAAAAATATTTTGCCCCAATCCTAATTCCTAATTTTGAAAGTTGCAGTTTGCTTTCTTGTGAGATTATTTTCAGTGATTTTTTAAATTTTTCTATAGGATAGTTTCCAAAATTTTCTAAACAATTAAAGACAATTGCTCTAATCTCTGAATTTATGCTGTTATCTAAATTTACATTAAGTGGATAAATTATATTATTTATTTCGTTATCAACCCATTTTTGAAGTTTTGCTGAAATAAGTATTTTTTTTTCAGAAGATAAATATTCAGAATTTAGTGTATCAGCAGTTGGTCTATATATTGATTTGCTTTTCTTTAATTTACCAATAGGTTCGTTACCCCAATAAATAAAAGTTTCATCTTTTATTTTTGATTTACTAATATCACCAAAATTAATAGAGTCCAAAGGTGCATTCAAAAAATTTTCTATTTTTTCATCAATCATATTTCTTACTGATTTTTTTATATTACTAATCGAAAAAAGGGATTGTGAAAATATTTTTTTATCTTCAATTAGATCAAAACCCTCTATAATTCCATACTTAGTATTATCTAAGAAAATTTCGTTATTATTTTTTTTAAGAATATCATCAATTTTATCTAATTTTTCCTTTCTGATAAAGAATTTAGAGGAGTAATCTATAAATTTTTTTGTAAGACTCTCATGTAATTGATCTGATAATTGATTTTCTATTTGTTGTGTTTTTTCTTTCCAATAATATGTATTATGTATCCATTTATGATTATTAGTAATATATGTCCATGTTCTAATTTGAGAAATTTTAATTGATAACTCTGGTATACCCCCATCAAAATTATTAAGTCTACTGACTTTTTTATCAATCCATTCTTCAGGTATAATATAATTGTTCTTAATCAAAATAATAAATATATCTTTTAAGAAAAATAGATAATTATCATTAAATAATTTTTCGAAGTCGGGTATTTGGCAAATATCCCATAATAACATTAAATTTTTTTTTGATAAAAGAAATTTGTTTACTTCGTTATCAAGGATTAAATTTCGAAAATTAATTTCATCTAAGGCATTTTTTTTATGAATAAAGAAGCTCTGTATGGGATATTTTTTTAATGAACTTAATAGTGTTTCAATTGAAGAAAAATCCAATTCACTATTTCTCCAATAAATTTTTTGTATATTATCAAAGGTATGATTTTCTATTTGTTGTATTACCAATTGATCTAAATTACCAGCCTCTTTAGTATAACTAAAAGAACCATCTTGCTTGTATCTTCCTGCTCTACCTGCTATTTGACCTATTTCACTAGGAGCAAGATTACGATTATATCTACCATCAAATTTTTCTAAAGATGAAAAGCTTACATGATTAATATTTAGATTTAAACCCATACCAATAGCATCAGTTGCTACAAGATAATCGACGTTTTTATTTTCATAAACCTCAACTTGTGCATTTCTAGTTCTCGGACTTAGCGAACCTAAAACTACTGCAGTACCACCTTTATGAGCCCTAATATTTTCAGCTATTTCATATACCTTATTAATGCTAAAGGCGATTATTGCTGATCTAGGTTCAAGTTTAGAAAAATTTTGTTTTCTAAGAAATGAAAGTCGAGAAAATCTTGTTTTTTTCTCTATTGTAATATTTGGATAAATTTTCTTTAATAAATATTCTATATTTAATGAGCCTAAAAAAATAGTTTGGAAATTACCTTTTAAATTAAGAATTCTATCAGTAAAAATATGCCCTCTTTCATAATCTGCCGCTAATTGAATTTCATCAATTACTATACAATCTACAGAAATATTATTAGGCATTGATTCAACAGTGCAAAAAAAATATTTTGCCTCTTTTGGAAGAATTTTTTCTTCTCCAGTTATTAAAGCTACTTTGCTAAGACCAATTCTTTTTACTGCTTTGTCATAGTTTTCTCTTGCAAGTAATCTTAGGGGAAATCCAAAAATTCCCGATGAATAAGACAATAATTTTTCAAAAGCTGAATATGTTTTACCAGTATTTGTAGGTCCAAGTATTGCTAATAGATTTTCATCTTCATTGAACATCAAATTATGCTGCTTCGGATATTATTTCTTTCAAAACGTAGTTTAAAATTCCTCCAGCTTTATAATATTCTAGTTCTTTATTTGTATCTATTCTACACTTCAAATTAACACTTTTAGTCTCTTTAGAAGTAATTTTACAAATAAGTATAGCTCCTGGTTTTAGCTGAGACAAACCAAATATAGAAAGAGATTCATCACCTAAAATATTAAGGTCATTTTTATTTTCATTATTCATAAATTCGAGAGGCAGAACACCCATTCCGATTAAATTCGATCTATGGATTCTTTCAAAACTCTCAGCGATTACTGCTTTAACACCTAAAAGTCTTGTGCCTTTAGCGGCCCAATCTCTCGAAGAGCCAGTGCCATATTCCTTTCCAGCTATTATTACTGTATCGATTTTATTATTTATATATTCTTGAGCTGCATCATAAATTGACATTTGTTTATTTGATAGAAAAGATTTAGTATAACCTCCTTCTACATTGTCTAAAATCTGGTTCTTTATTCTTATATTCGCAAAAGTGCCTCTCATCATAACTTCATGGTTACCACGTCTTGATCCATAGGAATTAAAATTCCTAGAATTAATTTGCCTATCAGCTAGATACAGACCCGCTGGACTATCTTCTTTAATATTTCCTGCAGGTGAAATATGGTCTGTTGTTACGCTATCACCAAGTAATGCTAAAATTCTTGCCTCTTCAATATCTTTTAGTTCAAATTTATCTTGTGGATCAAAAAAGGGTGGGTGTTTTATATACGTACTGGTATCATTCCAGTCATATGTAGTATTTTTAGAATTGTTAATTGATTTCCAATTTTCATCTCCATTATAAATTTGTTTATATCTTTCCTTAAACATCTCAGGAGTTAAACATGAGCTTAGTGTGTCATTTATTTCTTTATTTGTTGGCCATAGATCTTTTAAAAATACATCTTTACCAGATTTAGATTTACCTAAAGATTCCATTGTAAGATTAATACCAATATTACCTGCAATTGCATAAGCAACAACTAGGGGTGGCGAAGCAAGAAAATTTGCTTTTACTTCTTGGTGCACCCTACCTTCAAAGTTTCTATTTCCAGATAAAACTGAGCAAACAGTTAAATTATTTGATTTAATTTCATTAGATACCCATTCATCTAAAGGACCAGAATTGCCGATGCAAGTTGTACATCCATATCCAACAGTATTAAACCCAAGTATATCAAGGTATTTTGTCAAACCAGCTTTGTTTAGATAATCACTAACAACTTTACTGCCTGGTGCCAAACTTGTCTTAACCCAAGGTTTAATATTCAAGCCAAAATTAATAGCCTTTTTAGCAACTAAACCTGCAGCAATCATTACATTTGGATTAGATGTATTTGTGCAGCTAGTAATTGCAGCTATCACAATATCTCCTGTATTTAATTTATCTGTTTTAACTTTAAGATCATTATCCATTTTACTGAATTCAATTGGAACTTCTTTTAAAAGAATTTTATCTTGAGGTCTTTTTGGTCCAGCTAGAGAGGGTTCAATTGAATTCAAGTCTAATATTATTTTGTCGGAATATTCTGGTGAATAGTTTTCATCAGCCCAAAGCTTTTGAGTTTTTGAATATTTTTCAACAATGTTTAGGTGTTCGTTATCTTTTCCTGTTAACTTAAGATAATTAATAGTTTCTTCATCTGTTGGAAAAAAACCACAAGTTGCACCATACTCCGGAGCCATGTTAGAAATAGTCGCTCTGTCAGCCAATGATAAATTCTTTAAACCAGTTCCATAAAATTCTACAAATTTTCCAACCACGCCTTTGTCTCTTAATATCTTGGTAATTGTTAAAACTAAATCTGTTGCAGTAATTCCTTCTTTCAACGATCCCTTAAGTTGACAACCAATAACATCTGGAATATTCATTGAAATTGCCTGACCTAACATTGCAGCTTCAGCTTCAATTCCTCCTACACCCCAGCCTAGAACTGAAAGAGAGTTAACCATTGTGGTATGACTATCTGTGCCTACAACTGAATCTGGAAATAAATATTTTTTTTTATCAATTTGTTTAAGCCAGACAGTTTTGGCTATATTTTCTAAATTTACTTGATGACAAATTCCTGCACCAGGTGGAACCAGATAAAAGTTATCAAATGAACTTTGCCCCCATTTAAGAAACTCGTATCTTTCTTTGTTTCTATCAAATTCTTTTTTAACATTTTCTTTTATTGAACTAGTACTTTTATAACTATCTACCATAACAGAATGATCAATAACTAAATCAACTCTAGATACAGGGTTTATTTTTTTTGGTTCGATTCCTCTTGATTTAAGTGCATTTCTCATTGCTGCTAGATCAGCAACAGCTGGAACACCAGTAAAATCTTGCATAAGCACACGAGTTGGGAAAAAAGATATCTCAATTTTTTCATTACTTTTATTATTTTTTTTTAATGAAGAAAATACTTTAGAAATCATATCCTTACTAATATTTTCTCCATCTTCATTCCTAAGAAGATTTTCTAATATCACTTTAATTGAGATTGGAATTTTACTAAGATCAATACCAAAATCTTTAGCCACTTTATTTAGATCAAAATATTTAAAGTTTTGTTTATTTATTTGGATTATGTTTTCAGAATTAAAAGAATTTATGTTTTTCATGGTAAATTTGAGTAATAATTATATTAGATAGATAGTATGAAGATAAATTTTTGTATAGCAAAATGTTAATTTATTATAAGAATTCTGCCAAAAAAATAAAAATTTTTTTTAAATTTTAATTTTATTTTTAATTTAATATTTGAGTATCGAATTCAATTTTAAAAATTTGCTATATTGTTGACTTTAACCGTAAGTTTTGGGAATAAACTCTTAGCCTTTTATAATTATCACTTAAGTGATAATGGAGGGAGGTTCCTCCGGGGTAACAAAATACAAGGAGTATTTTATGGCTAAGAAGAAAAAGAA
>MDTB01056668.1_pt1 | contig 10279 bp, 9 predicted proteins | sample 811161 | NCBI WGS metagenome assembly MDTB01 (sample SAMN05326650, study PRJNA326480) | marine metagenome | isolation source: seawater | place: Mediterranean Sea | collected 2009
AACTCCTCCAGTGAACCAAGCTGCTCTTGAAAAAAAATCTTGTATTATAAATTGTGCAGCCAAAGTAGCAATTGCTAAATATAAACCTTTGAGTCTTGCTGCTGGAATACCAAATAGTATTCCTATTACAGCAGTGAGAGTTGCTGCAGCTGGAATAGAAAACCAAACTGGAAAAAAAGAAAAATTATTGTTTAGCCAAACCGAAGCAAATGCACCAAATCCAAAGAAAGCTGCATGTCCTACAGAAATTTGGCCAGTAGACCCTACTAATAAATTAAGCCCTAGTGCAGCTATAGCATAAAAACCAATATTAATGAGTAAAAAAATAATATGCGAGTCAAAAATAAGCGGTGAAAGAATTAATAATAATATTCCAAAAGAAATGAGATAAAAACTAGACTTGTCTTGAAACATAGTCATATCTTTTTCGTATGATATTCTGAAATCACCACAAGGTCTAATATTTTTAAAATTCATTTGTTAAACTCTCTCTATGTCTTTAGTTCCAAAAAAACCGTATGGTTTTACCATTAAAATTATTATAAGTGCATAGAATGGAGCAATATTATATAAATTACCGATCTTCAGATACTGTACATCCATATATTGAGCAAAATTTTCTAAAAGACCTATTACAAGACCTCCTAAAACAGCACCTAAAATTGAATCAAGTCCTCCTAATATTACTGCAGGAAAAACTTTAATACCTATAATTGAAATACCAGAAGACACCCCATTTACAATGCCAAAAACTACACCCGCTACAGCCGATACTAGAGCAGAAATACCCCATGCAGCAGAAAATACTTCTCTTACCGAAACTCCTAAAGACTGAGCAGCTTGTTGATCAAATGCGGTAGCTCTCATTGCTAAACCCAACCTGGATTTTTTAAAGAAAATTGCAAAACTTATCATTATAAAAATACTTATCAATCCACTCATTATGTATACTGTTTGAATATTTAGTCCTAAGAGGGAAACACTTTTACTAGTAAAAATCTGTGGAAATGGTTCAGCAAAAACTCCAAACATCCATTTCATAATAGCCTGAAAAAAAATTGATAAGCCTATTGTTACCATTATGATAGATATAACTGGTTCTCCAATAAGTGGTCTAAGAACAACTAACTGGATAATTATTCCAAAAAGAAACATGAAAACCAGAGTAAAAATAAATGCTGCGTAAAAAGGTAGTGAAAACTGTGATAATAACCACCAACATGCCCAGGCACCTACAAGTAAAAATTCACCTTGAGCAAAGTTTACGACCATACTTGATTTATAAATAAGCACAAAAGACATTGCTACTACTCCATATAAAAGCCCTATAATAAATCCATTTACTAACAATTGAATTAAAAAATCTAATGCCATGAGTTACTCCAATTCTATTACCTTTAAATTTGTTTTTATTTTTTGTTTTCCCCCATCTTGTAATTTAATTTCTGTATCAATATTAATATTTTTTTTATCTGAGTACATTGCTTCAACTATTTCAGAATATTTCTCTACAACATAATTCCTTTTTAATTTTTTTGTTCTCGTAAGTTCATCATCATCAGCATCGAATTCCTTATAAAGCAAAACAAATTTTTTAATCCTTTGTTTTTTTGGTAAAGTCTTATTAACTTTCTTTACTTCATTTGTAATCAAAAAACTGATTTCTTTTTTTGATGCTAAGTCTGAATAAGTAGTAAAAGCTATTCTCTTATTCTCTGCCCATTTTGATAATACTGAGTACCTTATACAAATTAATGATGAAATATACGGTTTTTCTGATCCAATTACTGCTGCTTCAGCAATATATGCTGAAAATTTCAATTTATTTTCTATGTATTGAGGCGAGTATCTTAGATTTTCTGAAGTATATGAAAGATCTGACATTCTATCTATAACTACTAAATGACTTAAATTATTAATATACCCTGCATCTCCTGTATAGAACCATCCATCCGTCATAAAATTTTCTGATATCCCTAGATAGCCTTTCATTGTATTTTTATTTTTTACTATAATTTCTCCTATCCCTTCATCATCAGGTTTCGAAATTTTAAGTTCAATACCTGAGAATGGAATACCTACAGAGTCAAAATCTACTTTATCTTTTTCGTGAATTGTCCAAGCGCCTAGTTGTTCAGTTTGGCCATAAAGTTGTCTTAACGGAACTCCTATATTTACAAAGAACCTAAATGTATCAGGACCCAAAGCAGCCCCCCCAGTTGCTGCAGATTTTAAAAAAGAAAAGCCTAAAGAGTCTCTTAGCCATCTATTGATAACTAATTCACAAAATATTTTATTTAATATTTTATTATTTAATTCCATTACTTTCATTGAGGTTTTATATAAAAATCTTTTAATAAATGAAGAATCCATTATTTTCGATCTAATATCTGCAGCAAGTTGTTCCCAGACCCTAGGAGCTAATAATAAAAAGGTAGGACCTATCTCTCTTAAATCATCTAACATAGTTTCTGCATCTTCTACAAAGTTTATCTTCATTCTACTAATGCACCACTTTGCGACAGCATATTTTTGTTCAATTATCCACGGTAAAGGAAGAACTGAAACATATTCATCTTTTGAATCTTTAGGATCTGATTTTAAGTAACTTTTAGTGTGCTTAATTAATGCAGCATGCTGAATAACAGCTAACTTTGGATTAGAAGTTGTACCCGACGTAGGGCATAATACGCAAATATCCTCCTCTGTTATAATATTTAAATAATCTTCATATTTATTATTATTTTTCTCGTTTATAGCAAAGCCTATTTCTTTCAATTTTTTATAGGAAATTAATCTATCGTCATCATACTTGTTCATTCCTTTTTCTTCATCATATATTATAAGACTTACTTTCTTCCGAGAGTTATTAAGAGATAAAATTTTATCAGCTTGTTCTTCATCTTCTACAAAAAGAACTCTACATGATGAATAGTTTAGTATATATTCAATCTCGCTTTCTAGTGCATCAGAATAAATACCCATTGGAGAACATTTTATGGACTGAGCAGAAATTTCACCCAAAACCCATCTTGGAGTATTATTACCTAATAGGCCAATGGTGCTACCTTTTCTAATTCCCTTTTCTTTTAATCCAAGTGAAATAAATTTTACTTCTTCATAACACTGTTTCCAAGTCATACTCTTCCATATGCCAAATTTTTTTTCTCTTAAAGCTATATCATTGGAGAACTCTTGACTATTAGCCTTTAGTAAATGTGGAATAGTAAGTTTATAAGTAATCAATTTTAACCATCCCCCAAATAAGCTTGTTGAACTCTTTGGTTTCGTAGTATTTCTTCTGGCTCGCCTTCGGCAATTTTTTTACCAAAATCTAAAACTGCAACTCTTTTGGAAATATCCATAACTACTCCCATATCATGTTCAATCATAATAATTGTTATGCCCCACTCCCTATTTAAATCTATTATAAACCTAGCCATGTCCTCTTTTTCCTCCTGATTCATTCCTGCCATAGGCTCATCTAATAAAATAAGTTCTGGTTTAATTGCTATAGCTCTTGCTAGTTCAACTCTTTTTCTTAGCCCGTAAGATAAGGTTCCTGCCATTGCCTTTCTTATATTACTAATTTCTAAGAAATCTAAAATTCTTTCTGCTTCTTTTCTGTTATCAGTTTCTTCCTTTCTAGCTCCAAATATCCAATATAAGGATCCAGAAAAGAAATTGCTTTTTAGTAAATGGTGTCTGCCTACGTAAATATTTTCCAATACTGACATGTGTTCGAAAAGTGCTAAGTTTTGAAAAGTCCTTCCTATACCTATTGAAGATCTTTTATTTGGATGCAAATTTGTAATTTTTTTTTCTTTGAAAAATAGCTCTCCACTGTCAACTTTATACCTGCCAGAAATAACGTTTAATAAGGTGGTCTTTCCTGCTCCATTAGGTCCAATTATGGAAAATAAATTGTTCTTTTCTACTTTGAAACTTACATTTGTTAATGCTTTTATACCTCCAAACGTAACGAAAATATTTTTTAATTCTAACATTAAATTTACTCAAAGATTTTAAAAAGTAATGATAAACCCCCAACAGCTGATATATTCCTATTTCTAAGGATCTTCAGGTTTTTTAAATCTATACCTCCCAGTACTGCATTTTTACATTTTAGTCTTCTAAAATATACATTAATTAAATGTAAGCTTACCGGTTTTTTTATCTTACTACTAGTAGTTTTAAATATAGGCGAGAGAAAAGCTCTATTTGGAGAAATTCTAATCACTCTTCTGGTCTCATTCAATTCATGCAGAGAGCAGCTAGTTTCTAGATTATTATATGGCCGGACATACCTTATATTTTTTGGATAATGTACACCATTGGCTCCTACCGATAAAGCAATCATTGGATACGTTGATACATAAAACGGAATGCGCCTATATTTACATATCTTTCCTAACTTTTTAGCTCTATGGTAAATTTGTTTTTTATTTTTTCCTCTTATAATTAAACCAAAGATGTATCCTGTAGGTAATCTTTTTATAAGTCTTTCAATAAGTTTAATTCTATTATCGTCTATAAATATCCAGAACTTAGTTATTCTAAAACCATCATTTTCTCTTTTTAGATACTTTATTTGCCGTATAATTTGATGTAAAATGTTTTTGTTCATAAATATGCGTAAATTTATATTAAATAATTATTCTAATTTAAAAGATAATGTTAAAAAAATTTGTAAAAGAATCAATCGAGATCCTAAAAAAATAAATATAGTCATAGTGTCAAAAAATCAAGAACTAGAAAAGTCTAAGGTATTATTAGATGAAGGACATATGATTTTTGGTGAAAATAGAATAAAAGAAGGCCATGAAAAATGGAAAGAGGTTAATAATAAAAAAAGAATATTACACTTCATAGGAGCATTACAGTCAAAAAAAGTTAAGAATGCCATGGAGTTTTATAATGTAATAGAAACGTTAGATACAGAGAAATCTGCTAAAAATATAGCTAAGTTTATCTCAAATTTTAAGAACACTAAAGCTATTCCCAAAATTTTTATTCAAGTTAATATTGGAAATGAAAGTCAAAAGAGGGGGGTGGGAACTACCGAATTTAAAAGTTTCTTAGAAATGTGTAGGAATAACTATAATTTGAATATCAGTGGTGGAATGTGTATGGCTCCTATAAATAAAGATCCAGAAAAATATTTTTCACTTATGAATAATATTTGTAAAGAAAATAATTTATTGGAAGTTAGTATGGGCATGAGTAACGATTATGAGCAAGCACTTTTGCATGGATCGACAAATATAAGAGTAGGAAGCTTAATATTTGGTAAAAGTTAAAAATAATACTTCTAGTCAAATATTCCTATTTAGTAATAATAGAGATATAATAGAATCTATAATTACACTAGAGAAAATAAATGTTGCTTTAAAAGTCGGTCATTTATCTTTTAAGAATCATAAGATGTCTTCGAAAAATATATATATAGTAGATGATAGCGTACTATCTTTTATAGATATTTTAAAGTATCACGAAAATAACCTCAACGGGAATATTTTCCTCCTATCAAAAAACTCAAACTTAGCATTGAGTAGTTTGAAAAAATTAAAAATTTTCTATAAGCCTTTTAAAATTTTCTCTCTTTACAAGGAGATTCTGCAAACTATTGATAAGAAAAAAATTTATTATAGAGATTGGTATTTAGAAAAAAATAAATTAATAATTAAACATAATAATAAGATAATAAAACTTACTGAAAAAGAATATGATTTAATTAATTTATTAGCGTGTAACCCTGATAAAATTTATAATAAAAATACTTTATTAAAAAAAATATGGAAATTAAAAGTATCTAAAAATGATATTGAGACAAGAGTTCTAGAAAGTTTAGTTTCTAGAATAAGAAAAAAAATCAAGATTTCTAAAAAAGGACCCTCTATTGAAAATACAAAAGGAGGCTATAAAATAAAGATTTAATATTCTTACAATCTTCCTGGCTTTGGAATTGTTTTTAATTCTCTTATATAAGGACCCAGAAAAAATTTGTAGTTATTTCTATTTATCTCCTGAAACGAAAAAAATGGCTTAGATCTTATATCTTCCTCATTCAATTGTATTGATTCTGTCACTTTAACTCTAGTAACCTTATTATTTTCATCTATTATTTTCCATCCTAAAATTTCAATTCCATTTTCTTTATTAAATAGTATTTCCAGACGTCCATCATACGTTTTCTCTTTTGAGGAAATACTATAAGTAACTAAATTCTTACTAATTTTTTTTGATACGTATACTTTTTCATAGTCTTTTAAACTCTTAGGGTTTAATAATGAATTTAGAATTCCGGTATTCATAGGCAAATAAGTAGTTCTATCAAATTTTACATCGTAAAGGATCAACCATCTACCTGTGCCGATAATAACTAGTGAGTTTGGTGGTTCAAATTCAGTCCTAACCTTACCTTTTCCTCCTAGTACCATCCATCCTTTTATGCTTTTATTTTCTTCAACTATTTGTTCAAAATAGATTTCTAAAGGGTATATTTTATTAAGTTTTTCAATTAACTCATTATGAGCACTATTTGCATGCACATGATAACAAAAAAGTGAACTTAATAAGAAATATTTTATTATCTTAATAATCATATGTCATCTCTATTGATTAAAATTTCTCTTCTTCCCATAGAATTAGGCGAACTAACAATCCCTTTTTTTTCAAATGCATCTACGATTCGAGCAGCTCTATTATATCCAATTGCAAAATGACGTTGTAAAAAACTAGTAGAAACTTTCTTCTCTCTTATAATCAGACTTAATGCCTTATCATAAAAAGGATCAATATCCTCTTTCTCAAACTCATTAAATGTTGAATCTTCATCTTTATTCTCAGTAATATGATGTAAATACTCTGGCTCACCTTGGGCTTTAAGATGGCTCGTAATTTTCATAATTTCCTGGTCACTGACAAATGGACCATGTATTCTTTCTGTTCTGCCTCCTCCTGTCATATATAACATATCTCCTTTTCCAAGTAATTGCTCTGCCCCTTGTTCTCCTAAGATTGTTCTAGAGTCGATTTTTGATGTTACTTGAAAACTTATTCTATAAGGTAAATTGGCTTTAATAGTTCCGGTTATCACGTCCACAGAGGGTCTCTGAGTAGCCAATATAAGGTGTATTCCTGCTGCTCTTGCCTTTTGTGCCAGAGATTGGATGGAAAGCTCAATTTCCTTGCCCGCGGTGAGCATAAGGTCTGCCATTTCATCAACAATTATGACTATAAAAGGCAAGGTGCTTAATTCAATTTCCTTGTTTTGATAAATAGGTTTTCCTGTTACACTATCAAAACCTACCTGTACTTTTTTTACTAATTTATCATCTTTAAAAATTCTTTTAGAGATAATTTTATTATAGCTTTCAATATTTCTTACATTTAGAGTAGTCATCTGTTTATATCTTTCATTCATTTCTCTTACTGCCCATTTTAAAGCTGATATGGCCTTTCTCGGCTCAGTAACAACAGGATGTAGCAAATGAGGTATGCCATCGTATATAGATAATTCTAACATTTTTGGATCTATTAATATGAATTTACAATCCTTTGGACCATATTTATATAGTAATGAAAGTATCATAGCATTTATAGAAACAGACTTTCCAGAACCTGTGGTTCCAGCTACAAGAATATGAGGCATTATACTCAAATCAGCTACTATTGGCTTTCCTTCAATACTTTTACCTAAAGAAATTGAAAGGCCCGTATTTCTTTTAAATGCTTCTGAGATAATTATATCTCTTAAACAAACCGTCTCTACATTAGAATTTGGTAGTTCTATTCCTATAGCATTCTTTCCATAAACCACTGATACTCTTGCAGACTGTGCACTCATTGATCTGGCTATGTCATCTGATAAACTGATTACTCTAGAAGATCTTGTTCCAGGAGCAGGCTCCAATTCATATCTGGTAACTATCGGTCCTTCTCTTACACTAACTATATCTCCTCGGATACCGTAGTCTTCCAAAACCCTTTCTAAATTCTTTGAATTTATATGTATGTCTTCTGTTTTTCTTCTTTTTATCTTTATATTATCGTCTAACAACTCCAAACTTGGTGGTAGGAATTTTTTAAAGCCTTTTTTGTTAATCTCATTCTTATTCTTTGTTAATGTTTTATTTATTTTTTTATTTTTAATATTCTGTAGAGGTTGTCTGATTAAGAAAGAAAAAAATAGAAAAAGAAAATTTAAAGATTTATAAAAGATAATAAAACTTACTAGGTAAAAACTTTTTATTCCTTTTGATAAGCTCAAGAAATAAATATTTGCAAATAGTATGAGGTTACCCCAATAAATTAGTTTTTCATACTCAAGGAAAAGTTGATAATTTTTCATTAATTTAGCTATAAGTGCTTTCCCCATAATACCTACATTATATTCTAAAACTACTAATGAAAGAGATATCATAAATATAGATATCAAATTTATAAATATTCTTGTTAGGAAATTTGATATTTTTAGTTCTGAAAATATGCTTAGTCTAATCATTAAAAATAACGAAATTAAAATCAACCAAGATCCTTCTCCGTAAATAAAAAATATAATTGAGCTGATTGTAGAACCAGTTTTACCTAAGTAGTTTGTAGCTTCTTCATCAGTTGCCGTAAATGGTGAAGGATCAAATGAATTATATGAATATAAACATAAAAAAAGTAAGACTAATATAAAAGAAATTAGAACTGCTGAGAAAGCTTTCAGAATGAGCTTCTTATAGTTTTTTTTACTCACTAGCATTTCAAAAGTTGTGCAATTTTATTAATGGCATTTCTCGACTCTATGAAATTATGTACAAGTGCTATTCTAATATATTTTTTTCCAGGGTTATTTTTTTCTCCATTGGCTAAATATTCCCCTGGCATTACTTTTATTAAATGTTCTTTATATAATTCCTTTGCAAAATTAGACCCATTCCCAACATTAATCCAAAGATAAAAACCTGCTTCTGTTTTTTCGTAGAATTCATACTCTGAAAAAACTCTATTGGCATAGTTAAATTTTTTTTCATATTCTTGCCTATTTCTTAAAACATGTTTTTCATCATTCCACAATTTAGCTGATGCCAGTTGAATCGGAATTGGCATTGATGGTGCAGAATAACTTCTAAGTCTCTTGAATAAATAAATTATTTCTTTATCTCCAACTACAAATCCTGACCTCATTCCTGCAACATTAGACCTTTTAGATAGTGAGTGAAAAATAAGTATATTTTTTAAACCCTCTCCCAGTTCTTCGCATACCTTAATAGCTCCTTCTGGAATTTTTTTAAAAAAAATATCAGTATAACATTCATCTACTATTAACACTGCATCATGTTTTCTTACAAGGTTAATAAGTTTTTTAATGTATAGAAAAGACGCTACTTTTCCTTGCGGATTAGATGGTGAGCAAAAGTATACAAGAGATCTTTTTCCTTTTAAATTTTTTTCTAAATCTTCTAAATCAAAAAAAGAATTATTTGCGTTATCAGATCCTAGATATTTTATATTTAGATTTTGAAATAGAGATGCTCCAAGATAGGCCTGATAGAAAGGGTTAGGAACTATAATATTATTAATATTTAATGTGAGTACAACTGAGAATAAACCTTCTCTAGTTCCAGATAACGGTAAAATATCTTCAGAAAAAAAATTCTTATCTAACTTAAACCTTCGTTTAAGCCACCCTAGATAAGCTGCCCTTAAATCCTTTATGCCTGCAATAGGAGGGTAAAGGTGCCATTTTTCGCCTGCATTTAGAATTGTACTTTTCACAAAGCTAGGAATATCATGATATGGTTGACCTATTGATAAATCTATTACTCTAGAGTTTTCAGGTAGAATTACCTTTGACAAAAGTTCTCTAAGTCTATCAAATGGATAGTCAGATAAATTCTTAATTTTTTGATTAAGTTTTCTCATGCATCTATTAATTTAATATACTTTCACATTTTTCTGCAATACGTAATAATTTTTCATCCATTCCTGTCTTAGCTAGGATAGATAAGGATAGCCAGTTTTCCTTCTGCTTCATAATAGGCAGAGTGATAGCACACATATCAAAAATATTTGCTATCCTAGTATTACTCAATATCTTATTATTGATCATATTATAATTATTAGGATTTTCTACAAATTCTACTTGTGGTGGTTCAATGGAAACTGTTGGCAACATTATAACATCTGTTTCAAAAATTTTCTTGTATATACTATTTTTCAAATTTTTTATTTTTTTTTCTATTTTTAGTCTTCTCTCATATGTTATTTTCATTCCTAAATTTATTCT
>MDTB01115106.1_pt1 | contig 10279 bp, 5 predicted proteins | sample 811161 | NCBI WGS metagenome assembly MDTB01 (sample SAMN05326650, study PRJNA326480) | marine metagenome | isolation source: seawater | place: Mediterranean Sea | collected 2009
GTTTTTAAAAAAATAATTTCGCTGTTTATAGTATAGCTGTCTTAATGACCACTTTATAATGTCAATCTCACTATTTTTAAACTGTACCTTACCGGATTCAATAGTCTTATCTGAAAACTGTACCAAGCCCCATAGGTCAGGCATATGCATATAGATTAAACCTTGAGGCGACCACACCCAATTATATTCTGGTCGATCAGTTTTAACATACTCACCATTAATCACCTCTGTCTCCCAGTGAACTCTACTAAAATTGACCTTCCATTGATCTCCATCTTGCGGCGCTTTATTCGATCTATAATTACCTATCAAAGACTTCCATGGAATTGCTATTTCTATGCTCCAGCCTTTATCGATGTCACTTGGATCATTTAATGTGCCATCAACATGCACGCGAGTAATTAAACCAGGTATATCCCAAGAGTCTAGAGCAACTTTATCAGCACCATCATCATGATAAGGTTTTAGTATTATAAGGTCCCATTCAGTACCTAGCGCATTTACCTCCAGCTCGTAATAATTATGAGTATCACCATCAGGATCTAAAAATATTTCAAAATCGTTGTCCTTGTAGATAACATCATCTCGCTCTGTTAACTTTCCCCAAACATGGGGTTCTTCCATTAGAACAGCAAAGTAGAAATAATCTTTATCCCAGAGCATTTTTACTCTAGTATCATTATAGGGTTTAGGTTTTAAACCTCCTTCAATATCGATAAATAAGTCAGTCCAAGGAATGTTTTTCCATGCTTCTTCGTTAATCTTACCATCGAGCGTTATTGGAAGCGAAGTTGTATAGCACACATAAGATCTAGGATTATATGGAATTTTACCTTCAGGAAACTCATTTCCCCAGAAACCTTGAGAGTATGATTTAGTAAAAACTAAATGTGATAAAACATAGATAATGTATGACCAATTTCTCAAATTAAGCCCGAAATAGTATTCTTAAGAACAAAAGCCATAACATCATACCCTTCCTTTGTTGGATGAACTCCATCATTCCCATAAGCTGACCTTAAACCTTTTCTATCATTAACCATCGCTGAATAATAATTGATAAAAACTAGATTATTTGACCCACAATAATCTTCCAAGGCTGAATTAACTTTTACAATTTTTTCAGGAGCGTCATCAACAATTTTATTCCATTCATATTTTTCGACGGGTAAAATTGTTGATAGCGCAACATTAATTGAGTGTTTCATAGCAATCTCAGCCATTGAAGTAATGTTGTCAATAACCATCTCAGGAGATGATGGCCCAGTATTCGCAGCAATGTCATTTGTACCCGCATTTATAACTATCAACTTCGGATTCAAATGGATAGCATCCTGCTTAAATCTAATAAGCATTTGAGGTGAAGTTTGGCCGCTTATACCTCTATTTATTAAGTTATTCCTTGTAAAAAATTCAGGATCAAAATTTGACCAACCCTCAGTTATCGAGTCGCCAATAAGTACTGTACAATCTCCTGTGTTTTTAGTTTCAGCAAGTTTTTCATTTTCTTCACGATATTTGTTAAGATTAGGCCAATCAAGCTCCTCATTAACATGAGTTGCAGCCTCTTTTGTTTTATCTAATCTATTAATTCTGATATCATTTTCAATAGTCATAGGACCTCCTTTAAAGTAATTACCTAACTACACAAGCCCAGAACACTATTAAATTCTAGGCGTGGATCAAATTTTGTTGAACTATTATTCTTTTCAGATGGAATAAATTGTATCCTACGTATCTCACCAGGAAGCATATTGAAATAATTATCACTAAAAATACCAGAGTCGTTCAAACACAATGCATAAAATCTATTAAGAAAAGATTTTGATTTTATATCAATATTGTAGCCAACATCAGCTTTTTCCACATTAACATTAAAATTTTGCTTGCCAACGTTTAAAAACTTAGTTTTTTCAAAAAAATAATCGTTTGTCGAAGCAATGAATCCATGTATCTCAATACTAACACGAAGCATTACATTTTTTGAATTTAGACCATTTAAGACCTTATCTTTTTTATCAGAAAAAACTTTTATCGATGAATTAGGTTTTATATCCATAATCACTATTTCTTCAAAAACTAAGGTGCCCTTAAAATCATACAGCTCGATGAGGATTTTTGAATTTTTGATTAACTCACCATCATTTACTATGTAAACATTCAATATATCTTTTTGAAAATCTGCGCATATCAATAACGGGTTAAAAAACTTTTTCGCATAGTAATGTAATGCTTTCCAATTACCAAAATAATCTAAAGATGACCAAGACACGCCTGGCCAGCAGTCATTTAACTGCCAATAAAGTGAGCCCATACAATATGGCATAGCTATTCTATGAGATTCGACAGCAAATTTTATTGCTTCTCCAGCCATAATTTGACTAAGCATTACAAACGAAGAAAAGTCTTTTGGCTCGTTGTAATACATTAATATGTATTTCATAATATTTCCATTACCCAGAGATGCTTTTTGATGTGATTTAATTATGTCTGAATCAATATCTTGTTCTTTTGAAGGACAAAAATAATCAACAGTCCCTAGACTTGGAAAAGACTGCATTCCATACTCTGACATAAACCTTCCCACATTATTTGAAAAAGAAGATAATTCATCACCACCATGCCAAACTCCCCAATAATGTACATCTCCTTTATTTAACTCCTGACCGGTTTGTGGAAGTGAAAGATCATAACCTGGCGAAGATGGCCAATAAAGCCTACTAGGGTCTAGTTTAAGACATAATTTTGGCAAAAGTTCATGAAATAAATTTTTATAATCTTTAACAAACACGCTTTCTGGGTATTTTTCTTTCCATCCCCAGTTGTGCCACGCAACAGCTATTTCGTTATTACCGCACCATAACCCGATTGAAGGATGGTTTCTTAACCTTGTGATCTGGTATTCTGCTTCTTTTTTAACACTTTCCAAGAAATCATCATCCCCAGGGTATAGTGAACATGCAAACATAAAATCTTGCCAAACTATTAACCCTAGCTCATCACATAAATCATAAAAGTCTTCACTTTCATAAATACCTCCACCCCAAACTCTAACTGTATTCATATTAGCACTTACAGCATTTTTTAAAAGCGTTTTATAGATATCTTTCGTCATTCTAGTTGTGAACGAATCCCCAGGTATCCAATTAGCACCTTTAGAAAAAATAGGTTTACCATTTACGATAAAAGCAAATGAATTTCCATCTTCATCCTTTTCCATTTGAACTTTAAAATCCCTTAAACCAATCTTAACTTTTTTCGATTCTTTACATTCCTCATTTACCAAATGAATTTCAAATTCGTACATAATCTGCCCTCCATGGCCATTAGGCCACCATAGTTCAGGGTTTATTATGTCTATGGATCTGTGAAAACTATTTGTACCTTTTTTTAGATTTACAGACTTGGAGATATTTATTTTGCTTTTAGGTTCTATTATGAGAAAATCGGCCTCTAATTCCAACACAGAGTTAACGTCTACATTGATTTCAATCTTTGCATTTTGATAATTGATTTCTTTCTGGTCTATATAAACATCATCAATAGTGAAAAAGTCATGTGCTATGACTTCAACATTCTGCCAAATGCCACATGTAGCAAAGCTAGGACCCCAATCCCACCCGTAATGGTAAGGAGCCTTCCGAGTGTGAGGACTGGTTTTTTTAATTTGATCATTATCAGCAGGAAGCTCATAATCCATCTTGCTCATTTTAGGCAGTATTTTTTGAACTGGGGATTCAAATGATACTAGAATTTCATTCTCCCCCAATTGAAAAACATTCTTAACACTTACTGCCCAGGGGTGAAACATATTATTTGATTCTATTAATAATTTTCGATTTACGTAAACTTTTGCATAAGTATCAAGACCACAGAATTTCAAAAGTTGCACTTTCCTGCTTAAAAATTCATTATCTATATCCACTAGTGTTTTGTATTCCCATTTTTCGTCTGATATCCACTGAAGTTCCTTTTCGTTAGTTCCATAAAACGGATCTGGAATTAAATTATTATCGTATAGATCTGTATGAACGCATCCAGGTACATGTGCATCCAACCATATTTTATTGGATGCTTTCCTGAAAGTCCAGTTCTCATTAATTTTTTTTTCTATCCTATTTCTCATCATTTCCTAAACAAAAACTCATAAATAAAACTGTTGATGTCATAATAAAAAGTGTTTAATATGCACTTGAAGATACTGATTAATTTAGTATCTTAAGCTTAAGAGACTAATAAAAAAAACAAAACAGGAAGGAAAATCAATATGATAAAAACGATATCAAATCGATTTATTCTTGGCCTTAGTGTTTTAATTTCCGTTTCTACCTTAATGGCTGATGGACATGATACTCTTGTCGTCACTTGGACAGGTACACCCGGTGAATTTGAGAACACTATTATGGCTGACACTTCTGCTGATGGTACACAAGCTCATGATGTATATATGCTTGAGTCAAATAAAGTATACCTACAGCAATCCACTCTGATACTAAATTCAAGTTGTCATGTTGTTGGCGCTCCTCATGCGGATGGTGAACGTCCCGCAGAGATAAAGCCAATACTTGGTGCTGATGGAGAATCACAGTTTAATGCATACTGGCCTGCCGGTAGCATAAAAACGTATGGTGATGATCAGTCCTACAAGCTTGCAAACTTGCTTTTTAACGGTGTATTTGCTGGTGGAAGTGGAACTCTCCATGGTGTTTTAGCTACGTATGGAAACAGAAACAGTATCCTCGTAGATGGTGTTACTTCAGTACATAGCGAAGTTATAACATATTGGAATTTTGGTAAGCAAGAAGATTGGGTAATTCAAAACTGTAAGGCGGTTCAATACTCATGCTACCCTGCTGGAATGTACTTCGGTGGCTTCTTTTGGGGCGGAGGTGCTTGGACAGGCACCCTTAATTCACTAAAAATCCAGAATAACACAGTTGAAGGTGCTCATGGTCAAGCTTTTGTCATTTATGATAATGGTTTGGTAGATAGAGAACCTCATGAGAGGATTTTAATTGATCACAACACTTTTGTGAATATTATCGATTGGCCAAAGTTTTACCGTCATGGTAACAACACATATTGGACCAATAATTTAATGATCAATGTTGCTGCAAACGGTCAGACTAAGAATGCTGCTGCAAATATCTCATTAAATAATGATAGGGTTGGTGGTCACGGTAAAATGGCTACTCTTTCTCAAGGGTACTGCACAGATAGCACAAATATTGCCAATCAAGCTGCTACTGGTAATCAGTGGTGCTTTGACAGAGAGCATAGAAATATCGTTTATGAAAATAATGGATGGATGGATACACCCGAGCTTTTGGCTATGTTTAATATGGATCCATGGTGTTGGAATCTAAGTGCCTCTGATGGTACTGATTCTGTAGATGCCAGTGGTAACGTTGTAACAATGTGTGATACAATGATTGCAGGTCAAAGTAAATGGATTGGTGATTCTACAACTGCGCAGTTAGCTAATGGCGTACGCGATGTTAACAACATTAACGTTACCGATCTTGGATTCAATTTAGACCCAGTTTACATTAATACCCAGATCGCTCGTACTACAGATTGGTTAGACAATGGTGTACACGATACACATACTGACCGCGCTTGGATGCATCAAGCAGATGGTGATTATGAAGTAGTTGAATGGCCATTACCAATGGACTTCAGCTATTCTACTTCTTCTGCAGCATATACCCATGGTAGATATGGTTACCCATTAGGTGACTTAAATGCATTTCCAGATGTTCTTGCTGATTGGACTGCAAACGTTCTAGGCGTTGAAGACAATGTTAGCATAACACCAGCAAAGTTTGAGCTTGCTCAAAACTTTCCTAATCCTTTTAACCCTACAACTGACATTACATTTAACCTAGACAGAACTGCTAATGTAGATCTTTCTATTTACAATATGCTTGGTCAGAAAGTTAGAACTCTAACTAGCGGTTCAAAGGCAGCTGGTACTCATGTATTACGCTGGGATGGACGCGATGAGGCTGGAAGCAATGTATCAACTGGAATTTACCTGTATACATTGACTGATGGCTCTACATCCATTACGAAAAAAATGGCATTGATGAAGTAATTCATTCATGCAAACGGTGGTTTTAAATAAAATTAACCATTGATTTAAAAGGGGGTAGTTTTTCTACCCCCTTTTTTTTAAAATAATATATATTACTCTATGGCATTTAAAAAAAATTTGAAAATATTTAACTTTATAGCATTTTTAGCGATAATCTTACCATTCGCGGGTTGCGGTGATGGTGCGAAAAAAAAGCAGGCTGAAGTTCCTAAGATTGCAAACAAGCCCCTCGATATTTATTCAAAATTGGATGTTTGTGGTTGCAATAAGGAAGCAATTGAAATAATTGACCTTACAACGGACATAAGAAATTCGTTTAAAACAATTAAAGAATTAAAAAGTAAACCAAAATCTGTTAAACAAATTAGGAGCCTAGCCTCAAGCTACACTAAATTACTTGAGTCATGTTTTAATAGATATGCTTCAAAAATATTTATACCTAGTGACTGTAATAATTTAAATGAATTGGAAAGAAAAAGAACAGAGTTATCAAACTTAGGAATACAACTAGAACAAGGTGAAAGGTTAAAATTATGAAATCGTACTTTAACAAATTAATTTTTTCAACTTTAGTAACAATTTTTGGGTACTTAAATGCTCAAAGTGCTAGCATAAAAGGAACGGTTGTTGATAGCTTAAGTGGAAATACTCTCATTGGTGCGAACGTTATTTTAGAAGGCACTAGTCTGGGAATGGCCACTGACAACGAAGGTAGATATAATATACCTAACGTTAACCCTGGACAATACATTATAAAGGTAAGCTACATAGGATATGAACCCTCCTCAAAAGAGATTGATATCTCTGGCGATGGAGAAAATGAGATAAATTTTAATTTGAAATTTACCACAGTAGAAGGTAAAACGGTTGTTGTAACAGCACAAGCTCGAGGCCAAATGGATGCGATCAATAAACAGCTAAAAGCAAAGTCCATAAAAAATATTGTTTCATCTGATAGAATACAGGAGTTGCCAGAATCTAATGCTGCTGAGGCTGTAGCAAGAATACCTGGGGTATCAATCAGACGTGAAGGCGGAGAGGGAAATAAAGTTGTCATTAGAGGATTATCCCCTAAATATAATAAAATAACTGTTAATGGGACGAGCCTAGCATCAACAGATTCTTCTAATAGAAGTACTGATATCAGTATGATATCTCAGTACATGCTAGAAGGTATCGAAGTAACGAAAGCAGGTACTCCTGATCAAGATGGTGATGTGCTTGGAGGAACTATTAATTTCATACTAAAAAAAGCAAAACCAGGGTTTCATGGAGATATAATTACGCAAGGTATCTACAATGGTTTAGAGGGTAAGGCTGGTGACTATAAATATGTAGGAAGCATTGGAAATAGATTTTTAGATAACAAATTGGGTTTATTAGGACAACTTGATATTGAAAATAGAACAAGAAGTTCCCACGATCTCGGAGCGCGTTACACTAATGCTCCTGCTAACCTAGACTCTGTTAATGCACTCTCTTTTCAAGAGATGACATTAACGGATATCAACAGGTCAAATGATAGAACAAATTCTCTTTTTGTAATTGATTATAATATTCCTAGAGGAAACATTAGTTACAGCGGTCTAAACAGTAAAATTGATAAAAATGAGACAAATTATTCTGACGTTTTTGCTTTGATTTTAGAAAATAGATTTTACAATACTGGAGAAGCATTTATAGATATTAATGTAATATCTGAGACTTGGAAGTATGAGCAAAAAATACTGGATAATTTATCGTTGGATGCGTTTCGTTCCTTTTCTTTATCAAAAAACGACAGAGAAACATTTATTCACAGTTTCCAAGAACCTGATCCTTACACGGAAAATGTACTTAGAAAAAGCATTGAAAATATCAAGAATTCTACAACAGACAATATAAATCAAGCCTTTTACCTGCGTGGAACCAAAAGAATTAATAACACATTAGAAAAAGAGTCTTCATTTGGTTTTAATGCAGAATATGAGTTTAATTTATTTAACAAAGTATCTGGAAAAATTAAGGCTGGGTATAAATCACGTAAAAAAAATAGGAACCATGATCAGGAGCTCTCTAATTTGTTGTGGCATAATGACATAGGCTATTGGAGTGATTTAAAAGACTCTACCATTAACCATTTTGATTGGCTTGAAGGTGACATTCAAGGTTCTTACAATGAAAGATACGCTAGGTATCCACTTTTTATAGATGATAATTATGAACTGGATGACTTTCTGGATGGCAGGTACGAAATTGGGCCTGCTGCTGACCTAAACAAATTAAATCAAATTTATGAATTTGCTTCGAGCAATCCTTCCTTTTATAACAACGATTATCACGAAGCCAACATGCTCAAAATTCATAAAACCTACGGTTTAATCTTCGATTATAATGGCACTGAAGACTATGATGCCCGGTACGCTATGGTGGATTTTAACATAGGCCAAAAGTTAAATATTATTGCCGGCTCAAGAGTTGAAGATATTGAAACCAAATACAATAGTTTTAAGGGAATGGCTAGCACCTTTCCGGACTTTAGTTTTGCTGGCTCAGACACTGCCAGCAGTCATACTAGGAATAACTCACATACTTTGCCTGCTCTTTTCCTTAAGTACGACCCTTATGAGTGGCTTTCATTACGTTATGCAAGCACCAAAACATTAACTAGACCGAGCTATGTAGATTTTCTTCCTTTTTATCATTACCAAGGTAACTCAAGCAGTGTGCTCTATAGAAATAAATTTTTAGAACCAGGCGTATCGAACAATAAAGACTATGTAATTTCTTTGAATAACGACAGACTGGGTCTATTAACATTTAGTTATTTCACAAAAGAAATTGAAGGTCTTATTTATAGTAGCGGCAGAAGATATATAGCTGAAGGAACTGCTGACTCCCTTTATGATCTTCCTACGTTTATGGAAAAGCAAATAATTGTGGATTACACTTTGAATAATCCATACCCTGCTGATCTAAATGGGTTTGAAATAGATTACCAGACGCGTTTTTGGTATCTACCAGGAATGCTTAGTGGATTGGTTTTTAACGCCAACTACACTAGAACATTTTCAGAGGTTAAATATCCAAGAACTGAGGTTCAGCAAGAATTTATTTTCGTACCTTCATTTCAAGTAATCACTACAAATGTGGATAGTTTCTATGTGGATAGATTAATTGATCAGCCAAATGAAATATTCAACTTTTCACTTGGCTATGATTATAAAGGATTTTCTGGAAGATTATCCATGCTTTATATTTCAGATATTTTCACTACCACGAATTTTTGGCCTGAAATGCGTGAAACAACAGATGCTTACAGAAGATATGACCTTTCGATGAAACAAAAACTTCCTATTGAAGGATTAGAACTTTATCTTAACATAGCTAACTTAAATGAAGCTATTGATATTACTAGAAAAAGAGGATTTAATCGATATGATCCCAACTTTACCGAAGAAATGTATGAGGATATAACATCTGAAAATTATGATAATATCGATGATCATCTTGGTACAATAGCAGTAAAAGATAGAGCAATAGCTTTAGAACAGCATTATGGTAGTACGATAGATTTTGGTTTTAGATTTAGTTTCTAAAATACAACTTTAAAAATAGGTAAATTATTATCTTTAGATTATTCTTTTGCCTATATGTAGTTCAAATCTTTTGTAATTGCGGTGGCAGTATGAGTATAGTTGATAAATCATTGCACCCAAACATTAATACTAAAATAAAGTATCAGCAAGATTGGCAAAGGAATTTTTATCATAAAAAGATATCAGAATTTAAAGAAAGCCCCATAGGATTTGATAAAATTGTATTTCTTGGAAATAGTATCACCCAAGGGTTGCTACGCCATACTGATAAGTTATTAGGTAATAGTATTGTTAATAGAGGCATATCAGGAGATCATACTGATGGTGTGTTGGCTAGGTTAAAAGAGGTAATACATTATAAGCCCAAAGCAGTATTTTTACTCATTGGTGTAAATGATCTTTTTGAGGATAACCTTAGTAAACCAGAAAGAACCCCAGAGTATATTGCAAAAAACATTCTTTTAATTTGCAAAGAAATTAAAAATGGATCGAAATACACTCAAATTTTCATTCAAACAATACTACCTATAAATAATAAACAATATTTAATTAAAAAGCCTAATATTGAATTTCTTCTTGATAATTATTCCCCTTCAATAAATGA
>MDTB01243128.1_pt1 | contig 10279 bp, 14 predicted proteins | sample 811161 | NCBI WGS metagenome assembly MDTB01 (sample SAMN05326650, study PRJNA326480) | marine metagenome | isolation source: seawater | place: Mediterranean Sea | collected 2009
CACAAACTTTCGTGCTAACCGTTACACCACCCAGGCATTCCTTATTTTTATATTATTTTTATGTGGATTTAAAATTATATTATAAATAAATAGCTGCTAGCAGCTATGATAATGAGTTCTATGTGTTTCTTTGTTTATAATATTTTTAGTATTCATTGGTCATTTTTTATCAACAAAATATTAATTTACAAGATTAATCTCACAAAAATGCCTATTTAATAACTTTAATTAAAAGCTACTAAAATTGGGATATATGAGATTTCTTTTTTAAGAAGTTTTAACTAATTTAACTGCAGATGGACCTTTTGGACCATCTTCTATTTCAAAAGTTAATTCATCCGACTCATTTAAATACTTTAATCCAGATTCTCTGACAGCAGAAGCATGAACAAACACATCTTTTTCTTTATCTTCTCTCTCTATAAAGCCATAACCCTTTTTGCCGTTAAACCACTTTACTTTACCTTTTAAGCTCATTTATATCTCTTTCTTTTTATTTTTATCAGATAGTAAAATACAAAATAATATTCTTTGCAAGATTTTTAAAAGGTGGTTTTTATTGAAATTAGTGGTGCCTCGGGACAGATTCGCACTGCCGACACAAGCCTTTTCAGGGCTCTGCTCTACTCCTGAGCTACCGAGGCATAACCTAGGATCTAAATATAATTCTTCCTTTCGTCAAATCGTAAGGAGTAACTTCTACAGTTACATTGTCAGAGTTTAAAATCCTAATCCGATTTTTTCGAAGTTTTCCAGCTGTATGAGCTGTAACAACATGTCCATTTTCAAGCTTCACTCGGAATTGAGCATTTTTTAAAATCTCAATAACTTGTCCTTTAAAACTTAATACATCTTGCTTACTCAAATTATTTTCTCCTAATTCTTAGTTCAATAGATTTAGCATGTCCTTCTAAACCTTCGAAATTTGCAAGAGTTATAGCTGAAGGGCCAAGAGTTTCAATACCCTTTTTAGATAAGTTTATGTAGGATATTCTTTTTAAAAATTCATTAATACTTAAGCCGCTTGAGTATCTTGCAGTAGAATTTGTAGGTAATACATGATTTGTACCAACATTATAGTCAGTCATTGCCATAACAGCATACTTACCCAGGGCAATTGAGCCAGCATTTTTAATTTTATTTAAAATCTTTTTATAGTTTTTTATATTTAGCTCTAAATGTTCTGGAGCAATCTTATTTATCAAACTAATTATATCATTATAAGAATTTGAATAAATTAAAAGACCGTTTTGAAATAAACTTTTTTTAGCTATTGATTTTCTGGGTAATTCTTTTAATTGGTTTTTAATAGAAATTTTTACCTTATTTATCATTTTTTTATCTTTTGAAATCAATATACATTGTGCAAGCTCATCATGTTCAGCTTGACCAATTAGATCACTTGCTAACCAGTCTGAATTCGAAAACTTATCACAAACAATCGTTACTTCAGATGGACCAGCAGTCATTCCTTCAATACCAACATCTCCAAATACCTCTTTTTTGGCTGCAACTACTAAAGAATTTCCTGGGCCTATAATCTTATCTACTTTTTTTATCTTTTTTGTTCCAAAAGCAACGCCTGCAATAGCAGCAGGACCACCAATAGAATAAATTTCAGAAATTTTACATTTTTTTGCAGCATATAAAACTGCTGAGTTTTGTTTGCCATTTTTTCCTGGATTAATCATTACAATTCTTTTTACTCCTGCGACTAAGGCTGGGATAGCATTCATCAAAACACTAGAAGGATAAGAGGCGGTAGACCCTGGAACATAAATACCAACTGAATCCAAAGGTATATATTTGTAATCTAACTTATTTTTTAATCTATCAATGTATGAAATATCTTTATTTTTTTGTAGTGAGTGAAATTTATAAATTCTATTATAAGCAATATCTATTGCTTGCTTTATTTTTGGATCGAGTAAAGAAACTTGTTTTTTTATTTCTTTTTTACTTGGTACTATAATGTTATTTTTACTAAATTTTTTTTCATATTTAAGTATGGCTTTATCACCATTTTTTTTAACATCCTTAATAATTTTTAAAACAATTTTGGAATCAATTTTAATTTTATTTTTTCTAATAAGTAAAAATTTATCAATTTCTCTTTGAAAATTTTTTTTTGTATTATTTAAAACTTTCATAATGTACTCTGGCTTTGGTCCTCTAGTGTAGCTTCGATAATTTCTGTTGATAAGGTTATATATGCATTTTTAGAAAAAATTAAGTTTATCTCGTAGTTTTTTTTAATTTTTAAAACATCAATGGCCAATAATTCAAGTTCTAAGTCTTTTTTTTCTTGATTTATATTTTTAGATTTAACTGTGTCTACAAATTCAAATTTACAAATACTATTTATTCTCTTATTTTTCTCTTTTTTTTCATGTTCTAATCTTTTTAAGCATAGTAAAAAAATCTTGTTTTTTGGAAGATATTTTATTTCATGCATATTTATTTTTGCATTTGTACAACATGCAGAAATTACTTGTAGACCTTGATAATCTTTAGCGATGATTTTAGCCAAATACTTTTTATCCATTAATTTAAAGTACCCTTTTAATATTTGCCCCAATTTTTTTCATTTTTTTTTCAATTTTTTCATACCCTCTATCTAGGTGATATATTCTATTTATTGTTGACTTACCTTTAGATGTGAGTGCTGCTAATATTAATGAAACAGATGCTCTCAAGTCAGTAGCCATTAATTCTGCTGGTTCAAATTTAGTGTTTCCCTCTATAATAGCAGCATTACCTTTAACTTTTATTTTTGCTCCCATTCTATTTAGTTCTGCTACATGCATAAATCTATTTTCAAAAATTTTTTCTCTAATTATTGATCTTTTATTTGCCATACATAATAATACCATTATTTGTGCTTGAAGATCAGTACTAAAACCAGGGTATGGAGCGGTTTTAATATTTATATTTTTAATTTTTTTCTTACCTTGAATCTTAATTTCGTTTCTACCTAAAATTATTTTGGCTCCAATTTTTTCTAAAATATTAATTTCAGTCTTTATGATTTTAGGGTCAAGTCCAGTAATTTTTAGGTTACCTTGAGTTAAGGCTGCAGCAATTAAATAGGTTCCAGCCTCTATTCTATCTGCCATAATTTTATAATTTATTTCCTTAAATTTTTTTACCCCAAAAATTTTTACAGTTCTTTTTCCTATCCATTTAATTTTACTTCCCATTTTATTTAAAAAATTAACTAAATCCTTAATTTCTGGTTCAATAGCACAATTAGATAAAATGGTTGTTCCCTTGGCAAGGCTTGCGGCCATTATTAAATTTTCAGTTGCTCCTACAGAAATTTTAGATAATTTAATATTGTTGCCAACTAAACCGTTTGGTGCTTTTGCATGAACATATCCTTGAATAATTTTATATTTGACACCTAATTTTGATAGGGCTTTTAAATGAACATCAATAGGCCTTGATCCAATAGCACATCCACCTGGTAATGAAACTATTGCATGATTGTATTTTGCTAGTAAAGGTCCTAAAACTAGTATTCCAGCTCTCATAGTTTTTACTAAATTATATGAAGCAAATGTTTTTATTGTTTTATTTTTTTGGATTAAAACTAATTTTTTATTTTTTTTTTCTATAATTTGGACCCCCAACGATTTCAATAAGGACAGCATTGTTTCGATATCTTTTACTTTGGGAAGATTATTAATATAAATTTTTGAGTCTGAAAGTAAAGTTGCAGCTAAAATTGGTAATGAGGCATTTTTAGAACCTGAAATTACAACATGTCCTTTAAGTCTACTTGCACCTGAGACTTCTAATTTTTCCATTTTAAACTTTTGGTAGGGTTACTCCTGTTTGCTTCATATATTTACCTTTTCTATCTGCATATGTTGTGTCTGGAGTCTCATTTCCTTTAAGAAATACAAATTGAGCAACTCCTTCATTTGCGTATATTTTTGCAGGTAACGGAGTTGTGTTAGAAAATTCAAGTGTTACATACCCCTCCCAACCAGGCTCTAAGGGTGTTACATTCACAATTATTCCACATCTTGCATATGTTGATTTACCAAGACAAATTACAAGAACATCTTTTGGAATTTTAAAGTATTCTATAGTTCTTGCTAATACAAAAGAGTTAGGAGGTATTATACATTCGGCTACATTTTTGGTAACAAAATTAGTAGGTTTGAAATTTTTAGGATCTACAATTTCAGAATTCACGTTCGTAAATATCTTAAACTCATCTGAAACTCTAGCATCATAACCAAATGAAGATAATCCATAAGAAATTTTATCTCCTCTAACTTGTTTTTTTTCAAATGGCGATATCATTTTTTGTTCTAAAGCCATTTTGCTTATCCATTTATCAGAAAGAACTGACATTTATTTATTTTTCTTTTTAAATTTTTTTTGAAAAATTTTTCTTTTTTTTAGATTCTTTTTTAAAGCTATCTCTAATTTATTATTTTTTTCTTTATTATTCATCTTTATCAGGATTAGTTAAAAAATCTAAAGTAATCGGTTTTGAAGCATCAAGAGTTTTTTCAACCTCGGTATCTTTTTTAGGCCCTTCCTTGGCTTCACGTTTGGCTCTTTTTTCTGCTAATTTTTTCTCTCTCTTAGCCTGTTTTTCCATGAGCTTCATGCCCTTGGTAGATTTATAATCGTAATGAATTCCCATAAAATATTTTTTACTGATACTTATAGAGCATCATTAGAAAAAAATTAAGGCAATAATTTGAATAAAGTGATTTAATATATTAGGTTTTTAGATGAAATTAATTTCTGCCCTTATAGTTAAATGGCATAACGTATCCATGGTAAGGATGAATTCTAGGTTCGATTCTTAGTGAGGGCACCATATTAATCATCATAGAAAAATTTTTTTATTACTATAGTAATTAAAATCAACACAATAAAAAGTGATATGGGAACATAAATTTCTGGTGAAAATAATAAATCAAAAATTGAAGGAAATTGTTCATTTTTATCAATAATTTTTTCAATGCCACTTCCTAATGAAACAATAATAAATAATGATGGCAAAATTCCCGCAATTGTTCCTATCAAATAATTCTTAATACCAACGTTAAACAAAACAGGCAATACATTTGCCAATTGAAATGGAATGCCACCTACAAATATATATAAAAAGAAATAAATTAACTCGTTTTTTTTAAATTTTTTTTCAAGATTTTTAAATTTATGTAAGAACTTTTCTCTAATAAAATCTTTTAAAAAAAAGTTTGCAAATATATAAAGAAACGTAGCTCCAATAGATAATCCAAGTGAAACAATTAAAGTACCAATCCATTTTCCAAAAATAAAACCTCCTAACAAAGCGACTGGGCTTCCAAAACCAAGCATGAGCACCCAAATAATACTTACAATAAAAAATAATAAAGAAATAAGAATTAAATTTGTCTCCTTGAGTTGGAGAAAATATTCTCTGTTAGATTGTATGAACTGATATGAGGAAATTTCTTCAAAGGTAAACTTTGAAAATAGGAAGATTAAAAATGCAGAAACTAAAATTAAATAAAATAACCCTAAAAAAATTTTAACTTTTTTCATTTTTTCCATAAATAACAATCTTATTATAAAATCTTCTATTGTTATTTATATATATAATTACTATAAAGATCGAAATTTTATAAAAATTTAACCTATATATGAAAAGAACTTATTCACCATCAAATGTCAAAAGAGCAAGAAAGCACGGCTTTAGGTCAAAAATGAAAACTAAAGGTGGGCAAAAACTTTTAGCTAGACGAAGAGCTAAAGGAAGAAAGTCTTTAACAGTATCTATTTAGTAAATGAAAAGCAAAATTGCTGCTCTTTCGAAAAATGAAGATTTTAAAAATTTACTTAAAAGTAAAAAAATTTCAAACAAATACTCAACAATCTTCTTTGGAATACTAAAAGATAAAAGTAAAAATAAACTAAATATTAGTTTTGTTACAAAAAAAAAATTAGGAAATGCTGTTAAAAGAAATAAAATTAAAAGAAGATTAAGAAATATTGTAAATGAGGCCGTAAAAAAAATTTCATTTAATTTAAATTATTCATATCTTGTTATTGCTAAGACAACTATGCTAAACAATGAATATACAATAATAAAAGAAAGTTTATTTACAGATTTTAAAAAAATTAAATAATGAATATTATCTCACACATATTGATAAAATTAATTAAAATTTACCAATTTTTTATCAGTCCTTATTTGGCTCCCTCTTGTCGCTATCTTCCTACTTGTTCTGATTATACTATCGAATGTCTTAAAAAATTTGGGTTAATTAAAGGTATTACTAAAGCAACTTTAAGAATTTTAACTTGTCATCCAATTAAATTTTTAGGAGGTGGTGAAGGTTTTGATCCAGTTGATAAAAAAATAAAGGTTAAAAAATAATGGACTCTAAAAATATAATTGCAGCAATTTCTCTTAGTGCAGCAGTAATTATCCTATACACATTATTTTTTGCACCCCCACCTCAGGAAGTAAAGCAAAATCAAATTATAGAAAAAAAAATTGAAAAAAATTCAGATGCTCCAAGTTTAGATGTCAATGAAAACTATTCAAAACTATCAAGAACAGAAGCTCTAAAAGAAAACGATAGAATAAAATTTGAAAACGAAAGTGTTGTTGGATCAATTTCTCTAAAAGGAGCAACAATAGATGATTTAACTTTTAAAGAATATAACATAGAGCTTAACGGAAATGAAAAAGTCACCTTATTAAGTCCAAGAAATGTTGAAGATGGTTATTTGGTAGAAAGTGGTTTTGTGACAAGTAATAAAAATATAGACATGCCGAATTCATCAACTTTATGGAAAGTTTCAGGAAATAAAAAGTTAACTAATAAAAATCCTATAAAATTATTTTGGAGCAATGCACAAGGTATCAGATTTGAAAAAAAAATATCTTTAGATAATCAATTTTTATTTACAGTAAAAGAAAAAATAATTAATTCTTCAAATAAAACATATACTTTTTACTCATACGGACAAATAATTAGAAATAAAATTCCAGAAATATCTGGTTTTTATATCTTGCATGAAGGACTAATAGCAACCCTGGATGATGAATTAATAGAGGAAGATTATGATGATATTCAAGAAAAAAAATTCTCCCAAATAGCTCAAAATGGATGGTTTGGAATTGGAGACAAATTTTGGATAACATCAATTATTCCTCCAAGAGGCAATGAATTTAAAACTACATTTGATTACAAAGAGAAGTTTAGAGCTAATTATATTTCTACTAAAGGTAAAGAAATTGGTGCTAATCAATCTATCGAGGAAGAAATTCAAATTATAATAGCTGCCAAAAGAGTTAATGTAATTGATGGATATGCTGAAAGCTTAAAAATCAATAAATTTGATTTGACTATTGATTGGGGTTTTATGTACTTCATAACTAAACCATTATTCTTTGCGCTAGATTACTTTTTTAAATTATTAGGAAATTATGGTTTAGCCATTATAGCTATAACTATTTGTATTAGATTGGCGTTTTTTCCTCTTGCAAATTTTTCATTTAGATCCATGGCAAAGATGAAAATTCTTCAACCAGAAATGGCCAGACTAAAAGAACTTCACAAAGATGATAAAATGAAATTACAGCAAGAAATGATGGCTCTTTACAAAAAAGAAAAGGTTAATCCAATGAGTGGGTGCTTGCCTATTCTTGTTCAAATACCAGTATTTTTTGCGCTGTATAAAGTATTATTCGTAACTATTGAAATGAGGCATATGCCATTCTATGGATGGATACATGACTTGTCAGAAAGAGACCCAACCTCAATATTTAACTTATTTGGTTTAATTCCATGGGATCCGCCATCTTTTTTAATGATTGGTATTTGGCCAATATTAATGGGTGTAAGTATGTTTATTCAACAAAAATTAAATCCAACGCCACCTGATCCTATACAAGCTAAAATTTTTATGTTTTTTCCATTATTCCTTACAATAATCTTAGCACCTTTCCCATCTGGTCTTGTAATTTATTGGACAATTAATAATATTTTAACTATGGCCCAACAAGTTTTCATAATGAAAAAAACTTCTGTCAAAACTACATAATGTCATCTCTAAAAGAAGAAGAGTTAATTAGTATTCTACCCAAAGATGGTCCGACAGTTGAAGAGGCAAAAAAATACTTAGAAAAGTATAGTAAAGATTTCATTGTGATTAAAATGGGAGGTTCAGTACTTTCTGATAATAATTTATTTAATAATCTTATTAAAGATATTGTAGTTTTAAAAAGATTGGAATTATCAATTTTTTTAATTCATGGTGGTGGATCTAAAATTTCAGCAAAATTAAATGACTTAAATATAAAAAGTAATTTCATTAATGGTCTAAGAGTCACTGATAACAAAACGATAGATATTGTTGAAAATGTGCTTATACAATTTAATAAAGAGATAGTAAATGCCTTAAGAAAAAAATCATGTCAGGCTAAAGGGATTACTTCAAAGGAAAATAATTTAATAACTGTAGAGCCTGAAAAAGAAGAATTAGGTTTTGTTGGTATACCTACTGATATTAAAAGTGAATTATTAATTAAAATTTTAGAAGATAATGAGGTTCCAGTAATTGCCTCATTAGGACTAGATAAGAATAACCAAACTTTTAATATAAATGCTGATAGTGTAGCAGGTGCGATTGCTAAAAAACTTAAAGCAAGAAGATTATTAATATTAAGTGATGTTGAGGGGGTATTAGATAAAAATAAAAAATTAATTACTGAAATTAATTCTGAACAAACCCAACAAATGATAAAAAATAAAATTATATCAGGTGGCATGATACCTAAAATCCACAACTGCATAGATGTTGCAAAAAATGGTGTTAAGGCTGTATGTATTATTGATGGAAGAAAAAATCATTCTACACTTTTTGAACTACTTTCTGATAAAGGTTCTGGAACCTTAATAAGGGAATGAAAAACTTAATAGATATCAAATATTGGATTTTTGATTTAGATAACACTCTTTACTCTGGACAAACTAAAGTATTTTCAGAGGTCGACAAAAAAATGAGTGCCTTTATTTCACAAAAAATGAATGTAGACTTGATAAAAGCAAAAGAAATTCAAAAAAAATACTTCTATGAATATGGAACAACTTTATCAGGATTGATGAAACGAGAAGGTATAGATCCGCACGACTTTTTAGAATTTGTTCACGACATTGATATTAGCTGGTTGCCTAAGGATCTAAAATTAAGAGAAGAATTGATAAAAATTAAAGAAAAAAAATATATATTTACTAATGGTTCACACTCTCATGTAAAAAATGTAACTAAACAACTTGGAATTGATGATTTATTTGATGGAGCATTTGATATTGTAGATGCCAACTTTATTCCTAAACCGCATGCTGATCCTTATAAAAAGATAATAAAAAAATTTAATATAGAGCCATCAAAATCAATATTAATAGAAGATATTGCTCATAATTTAGAACAAGCTAAAAATCTAGGAATGAAAACATGCTGGCTTGAAAATGATGAAGCTTTTGCAAAAAAAGATGCTGATAAGACCTATATTGATTACAAGATTAAGAGTTTGCCTTCTTTTCTTCATGAAATTAATATATTAAAAGCAGCATAAACTAATCTAATAATAAAAAAAAATGACAGAATTTAAAAAAATAATTAATGATGCTTGGGATAATAAAGATCAAGTAAATCAAAATTCAGATAAAAGCCTAAAAGATACTATCAATCAAATTATTGAAGATCTAGATAGTGGAAAAGTAAGAGTAGCAGAAAAAATTAACGGTGATTGGGTCACTAATCAATATATTAAAAAAGCTATAATGCTAAGTTTTAGAATTCATGGAATGGAGACACTAAGCGGTCCTTATTCAGCTTGGCATGACAAGGCTCATTTATTAAAGGGAAAAACTGCTGGATGGACAAAAGAAGATTTTGAAAAATCTGGTTTTAGGATGGTTCCTAATTCTCCTGTTAGAAAAGGATCGTATATTGGAAAAAATGCAGTGTTAATGCCATGCTATGTAAATATTGGAGCTTATATAGGTGCTGGAACAATGATGGATACTTTTAGTCGTGCAGGAAGTTGCTGTCAAATAGGAGAAAACTGTCACATATCTGCTGGATCAGGAATTGGAGGTGTTTTAGAACCTGCTCAAGCACAACCTACAATCATAGAGGACAATGTATTTGTTGGGGCAATGTCTGAAGTAGTAGAAGGAGTAATAGTTGGAGAAGGTTCTGTATTAAGTATGGGAATGTATATTGGTCAATCAACTAAAATAGTTAATAG
>MDTB01017802.1_pt1 | contig 10278 bp, 9 predicted proteins | sample 811161 | NCBI WGS metagenome assembly MDTB01 (sample SAMN05326650, study PRJNA326480) | marine metagenome | isolation source: seawater | place: Mediterranean Sea | collected 2009
AGCTGCTTTTTTCTTTTTCTTAGGAGCAGCTTTTTTCTTTTTCTTTTTAGGAGCTGCTTTTTTCTTTTTCTTAGGAGCTGCTTTTTTCTTTTTCTTTGGCGCAGCTTTCTTTTTCTTCTTAGCCATAAAATACTCCTTGTATTTTGTTACCCCGGAGGAACCTCCCTCCATCATCACTAAGTGATAATTATAAAAGGCTGATCATTTATTCCCAAAACTTACGCTTAAAGTCAACAATATACCAATATTTTAAAATTAATTTGATTTATGTTTAATTTAAAACTTTTTTAAAAACTTAATATAAAAAATATTAACCTACTTTTTTATTTTTCGCAGAAAACTTATAATAAATAAACATTTTGCTATACAAAAATTTATCTTCATACTATTTATTATTTATAATTATTTAACAATTTACCATGAAAAATAGCAATTCTTTTAATTCAGAAGATACAATTGAAATAAATGATCAAAAATTCAAATATTTTGATTTAAATAAGGCGGCTCAATATCTAAATATCGATATTAGTAAAACTCCAATTTCAATTAAAATAATAATTGAAAATCTTCTTAGAAACGAAGATGGAGAGAATATTACTAAAGACATGATTTCTAGAGTTTTCTCTTCTTTAAATCAAAATACCGACAGTGCAGAAAAAATTGAAATAGCTTTTTTCCCAACGCGTGTTCTAATGCAAGATTTTACTGGTGTGCCTGCTGTTGCCGATCTTGCTGCAATGCGAAACGCATTAAAATCACGAGGAATCGAACCAAAAAAAATAAACCCATTGTCCAGGGTTGACTTAGTCATTGATCACTCTGTTACGGTGGATAATTATAAAGATAATAACGCCTTAAAAGAGAATGTTAGAAAGGAATTTGACAGAAACAAAGAAAGATATGAATTTTTAAAATGGGGGCAAAGTTCATTTGATAACTTCTATCTTGTTCCTCCAGGTGCAGGAATTTGTCATCAGGTAAATTTAGAAAACATAGCTAAGACTGTATGGTTGAAGGAAATTGATAATCAAAACTATTTATTTCCAGATTCAGTAGTAGGAACAGATAGTCACACTACAATGGTTAACTCTCTTTCTGTTTTAGGATGGGGAGTTGGAGGAATAGAAGCTGAAGCAGCTATGTTAGGTCAAGCAATTTCAATGAATATTCCAGACGTTGTTGGTTTTGAACTTAAAGGGTCGCTTAAGGAAGGGATTACAGCAACTGATCTAGTTTTATCAATTACAAAAATTCTTAGAGAAAAAGGTGTTGTTGGCAAGTTTGTAGAATTTTATGGAAAAGGTTTAAAGAACTTATCATTAGCTGACAGAGCAACAATTTCTAATATGGCTCCAGAGTATGGAGCAACTTGTGGATTTTTTCCAACAGATGAAGAAACTATAAACTATCTTAAATTAACTGGTAAAGAAAGTGATCACCTAAATATTGTTGAAAAATATTCTAAAAAACAAACCATTTGGGCAGATGAAAATTACTCACCTGATTTTTCTGACAAAATATTGTTAGACTTAGATACAATCGAACCTACGCTAGCTGGTCCAAAAAGACCTCAAGATAAAATTCTTTTAAAAGAAGTTCCAAATGAGTTTACCAAGATAGACAACAAAAAAATTACAAACAAAAACAAATTAAATACAGGAGATATTGTTATAGCAGCAATTACCAGTTGTACAAATACATCTAATCCGAATGTTATGATTGCAGCGGGACTAATTGCTCAAAAAGCAATTGATTTTGGCTTAGAGGTAAAGCCTTGGGTCAAGACAAGTTTAGCTCCAGGTAGTAAGGTTGTTAGTGACTATCTTGATAAAGCTGGATTAACTAAATATCTTGATATTTTAGGTTTCAATACTGTTGGTTATGGATGTACTACTTGTATAGGTAATTCTGGCCCCTTAGATGAATGGGTATCTAATGAAATTAAAAATCATAATTTAACTGTCTGTTCAGTTTTATCTGGAAATAGGAACTTTGAAGGTAGAGTCCACCAAGAAGTGAAAGCAAATTTTCTCGCTTCACCCCCTCTTGTTGTAGCATATGCTATTGCAGGTAACATTAATGTTAATCTCACAACTGACTCTCTAGGTAAATCTAAATCTGGGAAAGCGATATATTTAAAAGATTTATGGCCATCAAATACAGAAATCAACCAAACACTCAGCATGTGCTTAACTCCAAAAATGTTTAAAGAAAGATATAAAGAAATTTACAAAGGTGACGATAACTGGAAATCAATAAACAATTCTACAAATACTACTTATAACTGGAGCGATACTAGTACCTATATTAAACACCCTCCTTTCTTTGATATGCAAAATAAATTTGTTTTAAAGGATATAAAAGATGCAAGAATTTTAGCACTATTAGGCGATAGTGTAACAACAGACCACATTTCACCTGCAGGAAATATTAAGGAAGATAGCCCAGCTGGTCTTTACTTAACAGATAGACAAATTAATTCTACAAATTTCAATTCCTATGGATCAAGACGCGGAAATCATGAAATTATGATGAGGGGTACATTTGCAAATATAAGAATCAAGAACAAAATCTTAGATAATATTGAAGGTGGTTATACTAAATCTTTTATTTCAAATAAACAAATGTCAATTTATGATGCTGCACAAGAGTATATAAATAGCAATATTGATACAGTGATAATTGCAGGTAAAGAATATGGTACTGGATCATCAAGGGATTGGGCAGCCAAGGGCACAAGACTATTAGGAGTTAGGGCTGTAATTGCTGAAAGCTTTGAGAGAATTCATAGATCAAATTTAATTGGAATGGGAGTTTTGCCACTTGAATTTACCCAAAATGAAAATAGAGAAAATCTAAATATTAAAGGTGAAGAAACCATAAGCATATCTGGTTTAACTATACTCAAACCAGGAATTATTCTTAATTGTGAAATTAATTCTTTAGAAAATAAGGCTATAAATTTAAAGTGCAGAATAGATACAAACAAAGAACTAGAATATTATAAAGCTGGAGGAATTTTAAATTACGTTTTAAATGAAATAATATCAGAAGCTGCTTAGCTCCATGTTTGATAACAATGATAATTTATTAGCCATACTTGGGCCTACTAATACTGGAAAAACTTTCACAGCATTTGAAAAATTATTTACATATTCTTCAGGAATTTTTGGTTTTCCTCTTAGATTACTTGCTAGAGAGAATTATGATAAAGCTGTAAAAAGAATTGGTCTTAGCAATGTAGCATTAATTACTGGTGAAGAAAAAATTTTGCCAAAAGAAGCAAAATATTTTTTTTGTACAGTGGAATCAATGCCAAACAATATTTCTGTAGAATGTGTAATCATTGATGAAATTCAACTTTCAGCAGATTATGAAAGAGGTCATATTTTTACAGATAGAATCCTCAATTTAAGAGGAAATTTCCAAACCATTTTTTTAGGATCACTGAACATTGAAAATTTATTAAAAAAAATATATCCTAATATTTCTATAGAAAAAAAAAATCGCTTCTCCCAACTTACATTTCTTAGAAAACAAAATTATTCTAAACTAAAACCAAGATCAGCAATAATAGCTTTCAACATAAATAAAGTTTATGAAATTGCAGAAAGCATTAGAGCTCACAAAGGGGGAACTGCAGTAGTTTTAGGATCACTTAGTCCAAGAACCAGAAACTCCCAAGTTGAAGTATATGAAAATAAGAATGTAGATTTTCTTGTGGCCACAGATGCTATTGGAATGGGCTTAAATTTAAATATTAATCATGTGAGTTTTTCGTCTTTAGAAAAATTTGATGGTAGATATAACCGCAACCTTAATCCAAGTGAGTTAGGTCAAATAGCAGGGAGGGCTGGTAGATATAAACAAGATGGTACTTTTAGTTATACTAAGGAAGCAGGGAATTTAGATCCTTTAATTATACAGCAAATAGAAAATCATAATTTTGATAATATCCAAAAAATATATTGGAGAAACAGTGATTTAGATTTTAGTACTATCGATTCATTGTTATCTTCGTTAAAGAAGTATCCCGTACAAAGTTATTTTATACATAAAAAAAATGCATTAGATGAAGTTAACTTTAGAAATCTAATTAATGATAATGAAGTAAAAAAATTTTTAGTGTCAAAAAAAAATTTAGAATTATTATGGGATATTTGTCAAATTCCAGATTTTGAAAAATTATTTAATGATAGCTATTTATTGATGTTAAAAGAGATTTATTTAATTCTCATTAAAAACAATTATTATATACCAGAAGAATGGATCAATACTAAAGTCATTAAACTTAATAACTTTGGTGGGGGTATACCAGAGCTTTCAATAAAGATTTCTCAAATCAGAACCTGGACTTATATTTCTAATAATCATAACTGGCTTAAAAATGCGTATTATTGGAAAGAAAAAACTCAGAAAATAGAAAACGAATTGTCAGATCAATTACATGACAGCCTTACAAAGAAATTTATAGATTATTCTTCAAAATTTTTTATTGGAGAAAAAAAATCTTTTAATATTAATGATATTTTAATAAAAAATGGAAATGAGATATTTTTAGATAAGGATAAATATGCAATTATTAAAGGATTTGATCTAATAAAAGATAAAAAAATATTTTCACAGTCTCTTTTTTCGATTAGTAATATAAAAAAATCAGCAAGAAATATGATTAATGAAAAAGTAGAAAATTTTCTTAATTCACCACCGGACTCCATTAATCTTGGTGACATTAGTAAATCTAAAATTAAAGATGACACTTTTATTTATTGGGGAGATGAACCTGTAGGCAAATTAAAAAAAGGTAAATCAATATACAAACCAATTACTGAAGCTTTAAATTCTGAATATTTATCTTCAGAAAATAAATTATTAGTATCTGCAAAGCTTCAAAAATGGATAGATAGTGAAATTAATAATACTCTCCACCCTCTTAACAAAAATTTAGATGATGAAATAAATTCTGAAATAAGAGCAATTGTTTATAATTGCTTTGAAAATTTTGGTAATTATCCAATTGAAAAATTTAAAGATTCTTTACAAAAAATTAATCAAGATAGTAAACTTCAACTTTCAAAACTAGGTATTAGAGTAGGAGCAAAATATTTTTATATTCCAAATTTATTAAAGAAAAAACCTTTAGAGTTTTGTGCAATATTATGGAAAACTTTTTACGAAAACGACTCAGACGATTTTTTACCTTTACCACTAAATGGCAGAGTTTCATTTACATCTAAAATAAAATTACCTTATAATTATTGGCAATCTATTGGATATATTAAAATCAATAAATTTGCTTTCAGAATAGATATATTTGAAAAAGTTTTTTTTCTTGCAAGACAAAAAATAAAAAAAGGACCATTTTTAGAATCACCTGATCTTATGAACCCAATAGGCTGTAATAGTGACCAATTAAAAAATATTATGAATTTTTGTGGATATGAAGATGTAACAATATCTGATCAAAAAAAATTATTTTTCTTAAGTAATAAGAAAAAAAATATAACTAAAGTTAAAAATAAAAATAGAATTAAAAAAACAAAAAAAATAGAAACTAATAATACGAAAGACCCCAACTCTCCATTTGCAGTTTTAAAGAAACTTCTTTAAATAATTAACTAAAGGAAAAAATTGATTAATTTACTAAAAAATATTTTAAAGACTAAAAATTCTTCAAATGAGAAGGAAGATAGCAAAAGCTTAGAACTACTATGTGGATTAATGATTGAAGCAGCTTATACAGATGGTCATATAGATAAAATTGAATTAGATAAGATTAAAAATAGTTTAATAAATGTTTTTGATGAAAGTCCAGATGACGTTGAGCTAGTCTTAAAAGAAGCAATAAAAAATAAAAACAATTCCAAATCTCTGCACCATTATACATCTTTTATTAATAAAAACTTCACTGATGATAAAAAACTCCAGCTGATAGAGGTATTATGGGAAATTGTTTTATCTGACGATGAAATTCATGACTTTGAGTCTAATCTTATTAGAAGACTTGCTGGATTACTGTATATTTCTGATGTAAACTCTGGAAATGCAAGAAAGAGAGCTCTAAATAAAAATTTGAAATAAATATGACATATGTAGTTGATGAAAAATGTATAAAGTGTAAGCATATGGATTGCGTTGAAGTATGTCCTGTTGATTGTTTCTATGAAGGAGAGAACATGCTTGTTATTAATCCAGAAGAATGTATTGATTGCGGTGTTTGCGAACCTGAATGTCCTGTTGAGGCGATCTTACCAGATACAGAAGACGGTATAGAAAAATGGGCAGAGATTAATAGGAAGTATTCTGAAATTTGGCCTAACATAAGCGTAAAAAAAACACCACCTTTAGACGCTGAAGAATGGCAAAATGTTGAAGATAAATTTAATAAACATTTTAGTGAAAAACCCGGAGAGTAAATGAAAGTAAAAAAGATTAAAGAGTTTAAAATTGGTGAAGTTGTAGTTTATCCAAAACATGGTGTAGGTGAAATTACTAAAATTGAAAATATGGAAGTATCAAATATTAAAACTACTTTTTATGTCGTTAAAATGGAACAATCTAAATTAATCATAAGAGTGCCTCTTGAAAAAAAAGATGAGGTTGGTTTAAGAAAAATATCATCAAAAAAAATAATTGAAGGTGTGTATGATACATTAAAATTAAAACCTAAAATAAAAAGAATTATGTGGAGTAGAAGAGCACAAGAATATGAAACAAAGATATTTTCTGGAGATCCAATAAAGATTTCAGAAGTGGTTAGAGATTTATTTAGAAAAAGCAGTCAAGCAGAACAGTCGTATAGTGAAAGACAAATGTTTCAAGTTGCAATAGAGCGCTTATCAAGAGAAGTAGCAGCGGTTGAAAAAACTGATTACTATCAAACTACTGAAAAAATTGAACAAATTTTAAGTAACAAATAATACTTTGGAAACGCATAGTAACTTTGCAGAAATTAAAAAATCAGGAAAAATATGGGCAATAGGCTCTATTCATTCTAATCTGATATCATTTAACTCAATAAAAAAATTTATTTACGAAAATTTTAATTCTAACGATAAATTAATATTTCTAGGTAATGTAATTGGTTTAGGAGAATTTTCCAAGGAAACATTATCAAGTGTGATTGATTTAAGATTTAGCTTAATGTCAAAATTCAAATTAAATCCTCAATCAATTATTTTTTTAAGAGGAGCACAAGAAGAAATGTTTAGTAAATTGTTGCAACTTCAACTTGCACCTAATCCTGCTGAAATTATAGATTGGATGTTTGACCATGGAGTAAATAAGACAATAAAATCTTATGGATTTTCTGAGGAAGAAGTTAGAAGTATTGCGTCATCTGGTACAATAAAAATTACAAAATGGACATCAAATTTAAATAATGCTCTAAAATTAAACCCAGGGCATACGGAATATTTTGCCAATCTTAAGCATGCAGCTTACTCAAATAATAAAAAAATTCTATTTGTGAATAGGGGTGTTGATATAACAAGACCTTTGTCAGCTCAAAGTGATTGTTTTTGGTGGGGCTTTCAAAACTTTTCTAAATTGAAAGATCCTTACAAAACTTTTATTAGAATCGTGAGAGGTTACGAATCCAAACATTTCGATGAATTATCTTTAACTAACGACAGTATTCTTTGCACACTTTTCAAGCAACCTCTATCAAATAATACAATTTTATGTGGAATTTTCGCAGAAAATGGTGAAATATTAGATTTATTTGAGAATAATTGATCCAAAATTAAATTTATTCGTATATATATGTATATGGTTACTAAAAATTTTTATTTCTCAAATAATCTTATAGAAATGTCGAAAAAAGCTTCTATTCTTGAAAAAGATGAGGAATTCAAATTAATAAACGATTGGAGGGATAATAAAACACCAAAATCACTTCAAAAAATCTTAAACTCTTATTTGAGATTAGCCGTATCCTACGCAAGAAAATATTCAAGCTATGGTTTACCAATAGATGACTTAATACATGAAGGTGTATTAGGTATTATGCATGCCCTTGATAAATTTGATACTTCAAGAGATTTTAGACTTTCAACTTATGCTTCATGGTGGATACGAGCATCAATTCAAGATTATATATTAAAAAACTGGTCCGTGGTTAGAACTGGTTCAACCGCATCTCAGAAAGCCCTTTTTTTTAATCTTAAAAAAATAAAACAACAAATAAATGATGTATCAAGAGAATTCATGGGACAAAACGAAATAAACAAAGTATCAAAAATGCTTAATGTCAAATCTTTAGAAGTTCAAAACATGGAATCAAGACTTACAGGTGGAGACTTACATCTCAACCAGAAAGTCGATAATGAATCTGAAAATGACCTTATGAGTTTGTTAGCAGATGATCGACAAAATCCCGAAGAATCATATCAGGATCTTAATGATCAAAAAATAAAAAAAGATCTAATCAACGAAGCAATAAATACGTTAAATGATAGAGAGAAAAAAATTATACAATTAAGGAAACTTAAAGAAAAAAGTATCACTTTGGATGAACTTGGTAAAATGTTGAAAATAAGTAAAGAAAGAGTTCGACAGATTGAAACCAAAGCTTTAGATAAGCTTAAAAATTCTATATTAGATATTTCTCAACAAAATAAAGAATTTTTTATTTGATAGCTAAATAAATTAATTATAAAACAATCATATGGTAAGACTATTCATTTCAGTCTTAATGATGTTAGTTAGCTCTTCAGCAATAGGCAAAGGTACTAATATATTTGGGTTAGGAATATATGATATAAAATTTGATGGATCTGACTCAGATCAGTCAGCTGATTTCAAATTTGAATATCGAGATCATAAATCATTATTAAATATCGGCCCAGAAGAAGATAACTTTTTCTTTCTTAAACCATTCTTTGGTTTAGAACTAACCAATGACTCAGCATCTTATTTGCTAACCGGTATATATTTTGAAGATAATTTAGGTGAATTATTTGAAAATAAAAAAAATAAATTTTATTTTACGCCAAGTTTTGGAGCTGGTATTTATGATGACGGTTCTGGTAAAAAACTTGGTAATGATCTACAGTTTAGAACTTCTTTTGAAATAAGCTATGAATTAAATAATAATAATAGAATTGGAATTTCATTAAGCCATATTTCAAATGCAAATTTAGGTGATAAAAATCCAGGTGTTGAAATATTAAGTTTATCTTATCACGTACCATTTTAAATCAATTAACTAAGATTTTTTTCACTTACAAATTTTATTAATAAATCTTCAATTAAGTTAATTTTATGTTCTTTCATATAATCATTAATTTTAGATCTATAAATTTTACTATTTGGAACAGAAAAGAAAATATTAAGTAATGGACTTAATAGTCTAAATATCGATTCAAAATCCAACTTAGGCTTTATATATTCAAAGTAATTATTAATTATTGATTCATCTATCATTACACTTTTTTCTTTGAAAATTTTTTTATCAACTTCTTTTAAGATAAATGGATTATTTTTAATTAATCTTCCAACCATTACACCATCAAATTCTTTTAATAGACTCTCTGCTTTATCTAGATTATTTATACCTCCGTTGAGGATAAATGTTATCTTGGGATATTGATTTTTGATTTTTTTCACAAAGTCATAATTAAGAGGAGGTATTGTTCTATTACCTTGTGGGCTAATACCGCTAAGGATCGCATTTCTTGCATGCACATAAATAAATTTTATTCCAGTTTTTGATATCTCGTCAATAAACTCTTCAAAGAATTCATAATTTAATTCTTTACCTAGTCCTAATCTACATTTTAAGGTGGCTTCAATCTTATCATTTTGTAAAGCTTCCATGCAATTTCTAACAAGAATTTTATCTCTCATAAGACATGCACCAAAACTTCCTTTTTGTACTGCTTTGCTAGGACAACCAACATTTAAATTAATTTCGTCATAATTATAATCCATTGCTATTTTTGAAGCCTTTGCCAAATCCTCTATTTCAGAACCACCTACCTGAAGAGCAACAGGGTTATTAAAGTCATTATCAATAATGCTTTCCCTACTCTTTGAATAAATTAGTGATTTTGTTACTATCATCTCACTAAATAAAAAACTATTATTTGATAAAATTCTATATAGCTTTCTGGCATATGGTGTTGTATATCCCATCATCGGTGCAACACAGAATTTTCTACTAATTTCCTTTTTCATTTAATTTTGCTATATAATTAATTTCTAAAATAATAATATTATGGAAATACCAAAATTTTTAATTGAAAGATATCAATTCTGGAAAAAGAATACCTTTGA